>Ga0190352_1000001_pt1 | contig 108350 bp, 111 predicted proteins | sample 4872131011_MG_FD_161682 | JGI IMG/M metagenome (GOLD analysis project Ga0190352, IMG submission 161682) | Hydrothermal vent microbial mat bacterial communities from Southern Trench, Guaymas Basin, Mexico - 4872-13-10-11_MG | ecosystem: Environmental > Aquatic > Marine > Hydrothermal vents >...
AATCGTAGAGGATGTGCTTCTGAAGAGCCGGATGAGGGAAAACCTCAAGTCCGGTTCTGTGAGGGGGCTCATAGCTACCTCGGAGCTAATACTCCAATAGGAGGTGGGCTATGAGTTCTACTCGACGCAACAAAATAACAAAATTTTCAGATAATTATTTACCCTTTATTCTGGCTGGTTTACTTATTATATCGGTAGTGCTTTCAGTAAGCACACTTGTGATTAGATATCAATTAGGACCTTTAGGTTTGTTGATGATTAATACATGTATTGTGGGTGAGATTCTGGCGATTTTTGCTTTATTGTTAAAGAACAAAACTCTTGCGGGCATATCTATCCCATCCTTACTTTGGTTTGGTATTGGGGGTAGATTAAATTTTAGTGGTAGCTGGCTTTCTTCAATGCATCTTACTCATGTATTAATGGTTTTAGCGAGTATTTACTTGATATACTTTGTTTGGAAAGTCCTAAAAGGCAAAAAGAAGCCCTTTTGGATTGGTATAGGAATAGGGATATTTTTGGTATTATTCTTATTGTTTATGATGGGGTGGTATTACTCAACTCACCCAGATGCTTATAAAACTCTTTTAGATGTTGGCTGGAGAGGTCCTGAGTTTAAGTGAGGTTAATTTATGAAAAAAGGAAGATTGAATAAAATTCTTGAGAAACTGAAGTCTTTATCCAATCCAATAGCGATAGAAGGTATGGCAAAATTTGGGATTACTCCAAAGAAAACTTACGGGGTTTCAATTCCCCTTCTCAGAAAGATGGCTAAGGGAATAGGTAAAGATCATAAACTCGCTTTACAACTTTGGGACATAGACATCAGGGAAACAAGGATATTAGCCAGTATGATTGATGAACCAGATTTAGTAACAGAAGAACAGATGGAAAGATGGGTGAAAGATTTTGATTGCTGGGAAGTTTGTGATCAGGTATGTCAGAATCTTTTCACTTATACCAGATTTGCCTATAAAAAAGTCGTTGAATGGAGCAAAAGAGATGAAGAATTTGTCAAAAGAGCTGGATTTGCCTTGATGGCATGGTTAGCTTTTAAAGACAAAAAAGCAGATGACGTAAAATTTGAAAAATTCTTTCCAATTATAAAAAAAGAATCAACAGACGAGAGGAACTATGTCAAAAAAGCAGTCAACTGGGCATTAAGGCAAATTGGTAAAAGAAATATGAATTTAAACCGAAAAGTAATTGAAGTTGCAAAGGAAATTCAAAAGATAAACTCAAAAACTGCTAAATGGATTGCTCGGGATGCAATAAGAGAATTAACAAGTGAAAAGATCCAGGAAAGATTGAAAAAGAGAGAAATATAATATGAGCAGGTCTGGGCACTCTGCGGCAACTTCTTTTATCCGCAGAATGTTATCGGAAATTGCGAGCCCCTTAGAAATAAGAAGATGTGGCAAGATAATTAAAATGGAGGAAACGGTATGCTCAGTCTTGGTTGGTTACCAATAGTTTGGTTACGCACAGTAGCAGTTGCCCTGATTTTGTATGTTCTTTTCCCGCGCCTCTCTCTAAACCTCAAGAAGTTTGCTTTAAAATTCAAGTTAAGTCAACTTCATGTGTATTATATAATGATTGCCTTTTGGGAACTTGTAACGGTTGGAATTATCTTTTATTTACTGGAAATAAATAACCTTTCCTTAAGCGCTATCGGTCTTACCGGCAGTTTATCTCCGACAGCAATTGTATATGTGATTATCGGGGTCATTATTTCAGCAGGTCTTTATCCGTTGATTCAAGCATTTAGTAAAATTATAGGATGGGATATGTTCTGGCGTCGTCGCAAGGATACAGATTGGTTCCCAAGAGATGTCGAATATTTATCTACAAAAAGAGATGTAGCTTCAATGTTTCTTATAGTAGTAATCTCTATTCCAATTTTAGAGGAAATAATTTATCGCGGATATGTTTTTACTGCTCTTTTGCAGAATTTCGACAGCATTTTTCTCGTATTTATCTTAACCTCGCTTATCTTTGCCAGTATACACTGCTTGGCTGGGCCAGGATTTATGCTTTACATCTTCTTAGGAACCTTTATACCGTCTTTTCTATACTGGAAATTTGGAAGCATCTATCCTTGTATATTGCTCCACTCTCTCAATACTTTTATAGGAGAAATCATCATTCCCCTTGTAGAAAAGGAGGGAAAAATTAAACCACGGAGGCAATAAAATGTGGGTATACATAATCTGTGCTATTATTTGGATATTCTTCCTGGGCATACTGATCCCTGAAAGAAAGGGCAAACGCATTATTTCGGAAATCTACGGACACTGCGGAATGAGCTTTATCTTGAGTTCACTGGTGCTTGGTCTGGGTAAAGTAGGAACCCACTATGATATCTTTCCGCTAAAAATGATTGGTTTTACTCTTTTTATCCCGGCAGTTTTCTTTATCGTATCTCCAATCATTGTTCTTAAAAGAAGAGGTAGGCCGAAATCAAAAGATTTCACAACAACCACTTCTCTCGTGACTACAGGCATCTATCAAATTGTTCGCCATCCTATGAGCTTGGGTATGGCCATCGGGGCAATTGGATTGATGCTAACGTTTCAATCAATTTTATCCGTCATATTGGGGATAGCAGCTATCTTTTGTCTTTACATATACTCCCAAAAAGAAGATACATTCAATATTGAGCAATTCGGAGACAGTTATAAAGAATACATGAAGAAAGTTCCCATGTGGAATATTATTAAAGGATTGAAAAAATGAGGGGTTCGCAACTCTTTGTACCTTCGGTGCTTGGTCTCGGCGAAGCCGAGACTCTGATAACAGCGGATAAAAGGCTTCGGCAACTTCTTTTATCCGCAAAACGTTATGCGAATGGTGACAAAAAAGGAGATGATATAACACAAAAAAAGAAGACAATCAAGTTCGGTAGTTCATTAAGGGTGGATGAACTTACTGGATTTGATGGAAAGGAGGTATCGAATAATACCACCCGCGAAAAGGAGGTCAACATGTTAAAGAAATCAGCAATACTAATAAGCTTTGTTATTTGTATCATGTTATTAAGTGGGTGCCAGGTGTATGATACTGAAAGTCCTACGGTTTCGATAACATACCCTATGGATGGTGACTCTTTGAGCGGGGTTGTTACCATTACCGCTACTGCTGAAGACAATGAAGGTATTCTTAGAGTGGAATTCTACATTGATGATAGTCTTAAACATACTGACACGGACGAGCCATATTCCTATCAATGGAATACTTCTTTATTACCTGATAGTAGCAGCCATACAATCATGGCAAAGGCATACGACAAAGCAGAAAATGTGGGTGAATCCGATGTGATTAGTGTGATTGTAATCAGGGAAGAAATGGAATTGGAACTGGTCGGACAGCTTGTTATACCTGGTTCAAGATATGTTACTGTCTCAGGTTCTTATGCATATCTTTCAGGTGGTCCAAGCGGTGGGGACAAACTCAGGGCAATCGATATAAGTAATCCTGCTTCACCACGGGAGACATGGTCAGGTATGACGGGTCTGCAGTCTGCTCCCATGCTAATTAAAGATAGTTATCTTTATGTTCTATACTACAACAAGGGCAGAATTTTTGACATCAGCAACCCTGCTTATCCAGAATCAGTGGGTGTCTTTGACAACGGAGATACTCTGTTCCTGATGGGGGAAGGCGATATTTACGACAATTACCTCTTCACCGGTACTTATACTTACGACAAACACTATTTCGTAGTATGGGATATAAGTAATCCAACATCACCCACCCCTGTCGGCTCTTACTCCACAGGTTCAGGACAAGAGTTCATAGATGATGTAAAGGTCTCTTCAGATGGAAACTATGCTTATTTAGCTGTAGATGGATACGGCTTGAGGGTTATGGATGTATCCAACCCCGGTTCACCTTATGAGGTTGGTTCCTTTGAGTTAGGCGACGGAAGTGAAATTGAAATTTACGGTTCTTATCTCTTTCTTTCAGCAAATCCATCAGGTAGTCAAGGAATTCGTATTATAGACATCAGTAATCCTGCATCTCCTACTTTAATCGGTTCTCCTATTCCTTTAGCCGGTGATGCTTATGCTATGGCTCTATCATACCCATACCTATATCGTTGTCATGCCTGGTACTTATATGTTAACGATGTAAGTGATCCACTGTCTGCTTCTGAAATTGCAGTTTATGATGGAGGTGATACCGGACTAGACATTACTCTATCAGGAGGCTATATCTATGTTGCCTGGTTAAACCAGGGATTTGTGATACTTAGATTAAGGTAGAAACAGAGGTTAAGTCTTGCCAAGCGGTTACACAGGTGAGCATAAGCCGTTGGACTGCGGTTTCATCTAAGACGGTGTTTGTGGTAATCTTCGCTTGCCCAAATCCCACCGAGACAAAAAGAAAGTTTATTAAAGTAATAAGCTTAACCTAAAATACGGAAGGAATAAAAATGAAGAGCAAAGAAATTAAAATCATAAAGTCTGTTTTAAGCAAAGAAATCGGATGTTTATGGCCTATATTTTTTGTCAAATGTCTGATTAGGAAGAACGCTATATTCAAAAAAACTCGTTGGGCAAAAGTTAAGGGGGCTGAATCAGAATTTGTCAAACGGCTCTCCCTTGCTTCTGCTATATACTTGAAGCTTCAGGAAAAATATGGTGAAGAAAAATCCTTTAAAATTATGAGGGAAATATTGATTCCTATCGGCTGTAATGAACAATGGAATCATCTACAGTCGCTGGGCATTTCTAACGAGGAGCCAATGAAACGACTTAGGGCTTTTAATGATTTGATGGACAAAGAAGGGACGCCTCAATTTAACAAGAGGGAATATGTGGAGCAAAGTGATAACATTTGCCATTTTGTTATCACGAGATGCATTTTCAAGGATTTTTTCACTGAAGCAGGGACGCCAGAATTAACAAAACTGTTCTGTGAGGTAGATAAAGAATTCTTCCCAAAAGCTTTTCCTGATTTTAAATTTCATCGTGGAAGTTCGTGGGAAAATACCATTGCATATGGGAGAGATCACTGTGAATTTATATTTGAAAAGAAAAAATAGAAACAGCGGGCTTGGGCACTCTGCGGCGATTCGCATCTTGCCCCTGGTGGGGTCAGTTAACAGGCGAAATGTTTAAATCTAAGGATAAGGAAGTTAAAAGATGATTACTACAACTATCTTCCCTGCTCGTTACGTTCAGGGCTATAATGCCCTGAAGAGGTTGGGGATAGAAATGTCACGATTTGGCCAAAAAGGGTTTGTAATCTGCGACCCTTTTGTTTTCGACCACCTCTTACCGGATTTCCGTCAAAACATGGAGCAGGCCATAGAGATTAAAGTGGAGAGATTTGGTGGTGAATGCTCCGATGAGGAGATAGGGAGACTGGCTGACTTAGCCAGAAAGGCTGATAGTGAACTCATAGTTGGTATTGGGGGAGGCAAGACCCTGGATACAGCAAAGGTTTTTGGTTTCAGGTATGGGAGACGCATTGGCTACTTGGTTTGAGGCTGAGTCATGCAAGAAAAAATATGCCGGGAACATGACCGGTGATGTGGGTTCGATGACTGCCTATGCATTAGCCCGGCTTTGCTACGAAACTCTCCTCGAGTATGGAGTTGCTGCTAAATCGGCCTGTGAGGCTCATGCTGTGACGCCTGCTTTAGAACATATTGTGGAAGCGAATACTTTATTGAGTGGATTAGGTTTTGAGAGCGGAGGATTAGCCGCTGCCCATGCTATTCACAATGGTTTCACTGTCTTGGAACAAACTCATAAGTACTATCATGGGGAGAAAGTTGCATTTGGTACTCTATCATCCCTATTTCTTACTGATAAACCCAAGGACACCATAGACGAGGTTTACTCTTTCTGTGAATCTGTAGGTTTGCCTACCACACTTGCTGACATTGGACTTTCCGATGTTTCAGATGAAGAGCTAATGAAGGCGGCAAAGGCAGCGTGTGCGGAAGGGGAAACTATTCACAATGAGCCCATTCCTGTCACTCCTGGGATGGTTTTTTCTGCTCTCAAAGCTGCGGATGCTAAAGGTAGAAGGAGAAAAGGCATGAAATAGATCTATAGATCTCCACTTCGCCTAAAAGCCCTTATACGCTAGTGGACAAAAAGGGAAATAGAGTTATGCTCAGCGAATTTATATTAATTGCAGAATTTTCTGAATATCATTATTTGGCTGTTACTTGATTACTTGGGGAATGTATCTATTGCCATACTGTAAACCGACTCCAGCATACATTTTCGGGCGTCCACTTTTTGGGGATTTTTTTCGCTTCTAGGTGGTATATGTGCAATTTACCACGGGTTCTGCAAGTGTATCGGTAAGCAAAAAGATGCGGAAAATAGATAAAAGTGAACCAATGGCGTATAAAATGTTGTATTCCAACCTATGCAAAACCGTGGCATCGTGTCCCTAATTCCTGGGGATAATTTATATTGGTTTTATGTTACAAGATTGCTTTTTATTTTATAACAAATAGAGGTGTTATTAATGAATGAATATGATATGTTTAAAGACATTCCAATGTATTTGATGTAGTCGAAAATTGAACTTATCAATAGAGGAAAATTATCAGGAATACAATAGGTTTTATAAACTTAGCTATACCTTTAAATTAAAATAATGGCCTGCCAAAACTCCAAGCACCATCGCTAAAGACGCAGATAGTTCCATATTCTTTAATAAATTCCTTTGATTTTCTCTATCATGCTCAATTTTTTTTATCATTTCAATATTTTTTCCATTAAAAGTCCTTCAAACATTGCATAGACGAGGGTTAAAATAACAGTAACCGTGATAAAAGGCCAACCCAAAAATCCAGCTGCATAGGGTATCCACGGCGTTTTTATTGCAAATGCACCTATCATTGCTCCAACAACAGAAATCCTTGCGCCCTTTTTAAGAAGCGTCCCAAATAGAGGAAATAGAACCCACAAAGGGCCTACAATAAGCGTTCCGAGAATAGCAGCGATTACAACGCCTTTTAGCCCGGATTGTTGTCCCATATATTTTTGTATCGTCTTCGGAGATAGAAATATTGCAATAAAACACGAAAAGAATACCACACAAAAAAATATGGGTAACATTTTTGACAAAAGAGTGAGTCCAACTTTCAGTGCAGTAAAGGTTTTTTTCGGGTAAAATATAAACAGAACTCCATATGCAATAACAACTATAAATTCAAATGCGTGTGATTTTAATAATTTTTTCATATCACATTCCCCGTGAGAATTAATCCCGTCAGCATACCAATAATAATCGCTCCTATAAATGCAAAAATGTTTCTAATGAAAACGAATTTTTTACCGAAAATAGAAATTTCAAATGGCATAGAAATAATACCTACCATTACCCATGCATTTATAAAAACCGCGGCAACTGCAACAGTAGCGCCTTTCTTTAACAATAGTGCACCTAACGGATAAACGGAAGAAACAGGACCCCCTACAACAGAACCTACTAATGCAGCATTAAGGATAGCCATAAAGCCTTTTCCATGTCCTACAACCGAAACAACAGTACTTTTGGGAATAAAAACATCAAACAATCCTACCAAAAGGAAGATAGAAAAAATAAAGGGGAGCTGCCTCAGAAACCGTTTCCAGCCTTTCTGTAATCCTTTCATTCCCTTCACTTTATCTTTCTTGAAGGCATATAGATAGCTTGCAATAACTATGATAGTGTAAATAGCAACTCCCCAAATATTCATTTTACTTTAATTTTTCCTCAAGTTTTTTAATTAGAGACTTTAGATCTGCAATCTCTTTCCTCAGGAAAGTAACTTCCTTTTTAAGTCTTTCCACTTCATCGTTTTCAGGTTCGGACTCTTTTTCGGGGAATGTTTCGCCAGTGGAAGGGGGAACATACTGAATTTTCTTCTGCAAGTATTCTTCAAGAACATCTTTTACCCTCCCGTATGCCCCTACGACGGGCTTTATTCCATAACTGGCAAAGTATTGCTGAGCTTTAGGCCTCATACCGCCTGTAATCACTACATCCACATTTTTGGATTTTATGAAGGACGGAAGCTCTCCCGGATTGTGTTGCCCAGTGAGAGGATTGGTGATTGACTCCACAGTTGTAACATTTTCTTTTTCATCAACATCCACTATTATAAAGTATGGACAGTGACCAAAGTGATAACTCAAGACGCTGTCCAACCCTTTATTTTGGTCTGCCGTAAAGCAAATCCTCATGATACACCTCCTATTAATTTCTTATTTTTTCTTTCAAAATTAATGATCATCATTTTACCAAACTGACATCTTTTTCATTGCTCTTACCTTTTTCAAACCATGATTTAACTTTGTAGCTTAGCTTCAGATAACTCACCAGAAAGACGGTTTGAAATATACTCATGATTGCCGGAAATACTGATATGTATTGCCCTTCTTTACCAAAAACTAATATGAGAACAGCTATAGTTAAAGCAATATTTTTACTAACAGTGGTAAAAACGACTACCTGATGACGTCCATATTCCATATAGAGGATTTTTCTATTTACAAAGAAAATGGTTAAAGTTGTGGTACTATAGAAAAGGACTGCAAGTGGTAACAGGAGTATGATGTCCATATATTTTTTTATTATCAAATTCGCTTTTGAAGCAAATATAACAAAGAGCAAAATATACAGAAAAGTAAGGGTCATTACCGAAAAGTAAGGTTTTGCTTTTAGAAATCCTTTCGCTCCGTGTTTCCTTTCAATATATTCTCTCACCATATTCTCTCACCGTTATTCCAAAGAGGAAAGGCAAAATCAGGATTACGAAGAGATTTTTTAACACCATTCTTATTGGGACTGGTATATTAGCTCCCATAGCAAGATAATGTCCTGCAACCGGATAAACAAAAATTGATGCAAGAAAAGCAAAAGCAACTATCACTGCACCTGTGAGCATATGGCCCTCAGCTATACCAATATAACTTAACCCCATGCTTGAGGCCGGTGCGATCGAAAGCAACATCAAGGCCAATTTGATTTTTGGGTCAGAGATAAATATGAATGACAATAACCACATGAACAAGGGAGCAACAATGAAATTTAGAATCATTGCTTCGATAAGAGGTTTTACAGATCCTTTAATCTTTTTCAAAGAAGACAGAGATAGATTTACCATCATCGGGAAAATCATCATGAAAACGATGGGTATTATAAATTTAGATATACCTTTTAAATTAAAATAATGGCCAGCTAAAACTCCAAGCACCATCGCTAAAGATGCATATAGTAGCATATTCTTTGATAAATTCCTTTGAATTTTCTCTATCACGGCTTACTCCTCCCTTAATATTTTTAATATTTTTTTAACTTTTTCATTCGTGAGTCTATAATACACTCTTCCTCCTTCTCTTCTTGATTCAACGATCCCAAGGTATTCAAGCTTTGCCAACTGCATAGAAACGGCAGGCTGCATTCTCCCTGTATATGGAATAATCTCAGATACAGACTTTTCTCCATCCAATAGCGCTTCAACTATTTTTAATCTCACCTCGTTACATAACGCTTTGAATATCCTTAATTCTTCTCTCATCTTTTCCTCCTACAAATATATCGCTATTTATCAATACATAATTATATCTCAATATTTATAATTAGTCAAACCACAGAAAGCAAGGCGCAGAGAATCAAATGTTTCTCAAAAAATTCTTTTCCATTATAATTAAGACCATACAAAATCTCGGTTAAGACATACTAATGGACTAAACTTTTTAAAAACAACATGAAAACACGAACTTTTAAATCAGACCTCTTGATGCTTTTAGCTGCCTTTATATGGGGTACTGCATTTGTCGCCCAGAGAACCGGTATGAATTATATAGGACCCTTTACATTTAATGCTGTCAGATTTGCCCTTGGAGCATTGGTTCTTACTCCTCTACTCTTTTTATTAAATCGGAAGAAAGGCATAAAATCTGATTTTGTTTTTAAAAGAAAAAAATTGATTAAATCAGGCTTCTTAGCTGGATCTGCAATCTTTATGGGCATCACTTTCCAACAAATAGGCCTTCTCTATACCACTGCGGGGAAAGCAGGTTTTATTACAGGCCTGTACGTTATAATAGTCCCCATAATGGGAATGTTTCTGAACAAAAAATCAACAAAGGGGTCCTGGATGGGAGCAGTTCTGGCACTTTCAGGGCTTTACTTTTTAAGCATTACACAAAAATTTGCTATGAGCAAAGGAGACGCTCTTGAACTTATAGGTGCTTTTTTCTGGGCAGCCCATGTACATCTCATTGATACTTTTGTAAATGATTTAGACCCTTTCAATCTTGCTTTCATGCAATTTATAACCACATCATTCCTTAGTCTTATTATGGCTTTAATATTTGAAAAAATAGAATTTATCCAGATTTTAAATGCATCTTTACCTCTTTTATATGCTGGAGTCCTCTCCTCGGGTGTTGCCTACACCATTCAAGTAGTTGCGCAGAAAGAGGCTAACCCCACACATGCTGCTATAATTTTAAGTCTTGAAGCTGTATTTGCTGTTATAGCTGGTAGAATTATCTTACATGAGATTCTTTCTAAAAGGGAAATAGTAGGCTGTCTTTTAATGTTCTCTGGCATGATAGTTTCACAGCTTTATTCTAAACAGAATCTCACTGATACAGATATCTCTTGATTTTATGTGTCGGTGTTTTTTCGAAAGGCTCTGGATGTTCAATACACTCCTTGAGTTTTGCATAAGAAGGTAGTTTCTCGTTAACATCTCTTCTTATTTTTTCAAGAATTTCTTTGATAATTCGCTCTCTATCTTCTTCGGATTTATTTTCCAATTTATCTTCTAACATGGAGTACTCCAGATAGATCAGCGCCACAAGTCCACCATTACGTTCCACAACCAAAGATTCCGATACATAGGGATGCATATTTATTTTCTCTTCTATTGCTTCAGGATAGATATTTTCTCCACTTGGACCCAAAATTACACTTTTAGATCTACCTCTAATATATAGGTAATTATCTTTATCCAGATACCCTAAATCCCCTGTTTTCAACCAACCATCTTCTTCAAGAACTTCTCTTGTTAATTCCTTGTTTTTATAATACCCTTTCATAACATTAGGACCTCTGGCCCATACCTCTCCCACCCCTGTCTCGGGGTCAGGGTTAACTATTTTTATTTCTACATCTTTCAGAGGCTTACCACAAGAGCCGATTCTCAAGTCTTCGTCTTTCATACCTGTGAGAACAGGTGAAGTCTCGGTCAATCCGTACCCCACTGCGTAAGGGAAATTTGCTTCTTTCAGAAATATCTCAAGCTCTCTGTTTAGTGGTGCTCCACCGAAGGCTAGTGTCCTCAATTCTCCACCGAAAAACTCAACAAGTTTTTTACCTATCTTTCTATATAGTGCTCTTCTTACAAATGGAGTTGAAGAAAGTAATTTGATCATAAGGTTACGTCTAAGTACAGGTAACACATGCTTTTTATATATCTTTTCCATAATCAATGGAACTGCAGCCATCACTGTTGGTTTGGCTTTTGAAGTAGCTTCAAGAAGAAGTTTTGGGGTGGGTTTTTTCCCAAGATAATAGATACAGCACCCCACTGATAATGGATAAAGAAACGCAAGGGTGCATTCATAAGCATGAGATAATGGTAAAATAGATAAAAGCCTATCCTCAGGAGTCAGGCCAAAATAATCATCAATTTGCTCGATATTAGAAACAATGTTCTTATGCGTTAACATGACACCTTTGGAATGTCCCGTGGTTCCTGATGTATAAATTATTGACGCTAGATCCTCTTCTTTAATTTCCGATGATAAGAGTCCTACTTTTTCTGGTATGGTTTTTAATATTTCGGAGGCCTTCCCAATTAGCTTAGAGATGGGTTCAGTTTTTGCAAATGAAAACTCCGGCACAAAATCGTCGAGAGAGATAACAAGTTCTACACCTTTTACCTCTACCTCTAGCAATTTATCCATCTGCTGCTGTGTTACAAAAACAATTTTCGATTCAGAATGTGAGATTATATGAGCGATATCCTCAGCATGGAAATCAGGTAATATAGGTACCACTACTGCACCCATGGTAACTATACTTAGATAAGCAATCCCCCAGTTAGGTGAATTCTCACCTATAATTGCAACTTTATCTCCCTTTTTCACACCTTTCTCTTTTAAAAAATTAGACAAAGCTCTGACTCTCTCCCCCAATTCTTTATAAGTTATAGGCTCAGAGTCATAATAAGCAAGGGCTGGTCTAGTAGCATATTCCTTCACCGCTAATTCAAATAATTCTTTCAATGTTTTCTTTTTGACATACATATGAAATCAACTCCTTTTTTTAAATTTTAATAACTTATTACCCAAAAATCAAAAAACTCTTATGAGAATTTTGATATACAAAAGAGGAGCTTTAGGATAAAATTAATGAAGGATTTAATAATGTTATATGAGGAAGTTAAGGCACTCATTGAGAAGAGACTTGCAGAATTTAGGGCTCTCTGGCATAATGCCTCCCAAAAAGAGCTATTTAAAGAATTGGCGTTCTGTCTTTTAACACCGCAATCTAAAGCAAAAGTTTGTTGGTCAGCCATAGAAAAACTTTGGAATTCAGATCTATTATTTAAAGGTGATGAAGAAGAAATTAGAAAAATACTTATAGGAATCAGGTTCAAAAATAATAAATCCAGGTATATAATTGAGGCCAGAAACACCTTGTCCCGCAATGGGGAATTAATTATCCGAGAGATAATAAAACAATACCAAGATATATTTAAATTGAGAGACTGGCTGGTTAAAAGTATCAAAGGCATGGGATACAAAGAAGCTAGTCATTTTTTGAGGAACGTAGGGTTTGGAAAAGATATTGCAATTTTAGACCGTCATGTATTGAAAAATTTGAAATTTTATGGTGTGATTCAAGACATACCAACTTCCTTATCTCGCAAGGAGTATATTGAAATTGAAAAAAGAATGAGAGAATTTTCAAAACAAATCAAGATCCCTATGGAACACCTGGATTTTGTTTTTTGGTTTAAAGAAACGGGAGAAGTTTTCAAATAGAAAGTTGACAAATTAGTATAAAAATGTAATAATTGTAATTACATTAGTAAAAAGGAGATATATACCGAATGAATGTCTGGGCCCTAACAAAAATAAATTATGGGTTATATATAGTGGGCTCCACTGATGGGAGCAAGATAAATGCCCAGTGCGCAAATACAGTATTCCAAGTTACATCTGAGCCTGTGAGAATTGCTATATGTATCAACAAACAAAACCTAACTCATGAATACATTAGTAAAAGTGGCGTATTTTCCATATCAGTGCTTTCTCAAGAGACCCCTTTCAATTTTATAGGAAGATTTGGTTTTCGTTCGGGAAGAGATTTTAACAAATTCCAGGGAATTAATTATAAAATAGGAAAAGCCGGGAGCCCCATTGTCATTGACTATACTCTTGCCTATATGGAATGCAAGGTGGTAAAATCTATGGATGCCGGCACACATACATTATTTGGGGGTGAACTAGTAGATGCTGATATTCTTAAAGAAGGGATTCCTATGACCTATGATTATTATCACAGGGTTGTAAAGGGCAAGGAGCCCCGAACAGCACCAACATTTATAAAAGAGAAAAAGGAGGTTTAAAATGGCCGTAAAGGAGATAAAAAAAGATATTTTCTTTGTGGGCGCAATACACTGGGATAGAAGATTATTCGATGAACTAATACCCCTCCCTGATGGTACTTCCTACAATGCGTATATAATAAAGGGAAATGAGAAGATTGCATTAATTGATACAGTGGATCCTGCTACTGAAGGCCAGTTACTCACAAACTTGAAGATTCTCAGGGTTAATAGAATCGATTACGTTATTTCCAATCATGCAGAACAGGATCATTCCGGTTCTATTCCAGCTATTTTAAAGCTTTTTCCAGAGGCAAAAGTGGTTACCAATGAAAAGTGCCAGCGATTTTTACAAGATCTCCTCCATATACCAGAATCCAGATTTATCACTATAAATGATGGCGATACTCTATCTTTAGGCAATAAAACATTAAAATTCGTATTTACTCCTTGGGTTCACTGGCCAGAAACTATGATTACATATCTGCTGGAGGACAAAATATTATTCAGCTGTGATTTCTTCGGATCACACATAGCTACTTCTCAGTTATTTGTGAAAGATGATTCTAAGGTGCTTAAAGATGCTAAAAGATACTACGCTGAAATTATGATGCCTTTTAGAACCATAATACAAAAGAATATTGAAAAGGTGAAAGCTCTTGACCTTGAAATGATAGCACCAAGTCATGGCCCTATATATCTAAAGCCTGATTTTATTATTGATGCTTACAGTGAGTGGGTTTCAGATAATGTAAAAAATGAGGTTATTTTACCTCATGTCTCTATGCATGGGAGTACTGAAAGAATGGTTGATTATCTTATTGATGCGCTTATAAATAAAGGAATTACCGTAAAACCCTTCAATCTCATAGTCTCAGATATTGGAGAACTGGCAATGGCACTTGTTGATGCTGCAACTATTATACTCGCCACTCCCACAGTTCTGACTGGAGCTCATCCAGCTCTGGTTTATGCTGCATTCCTTACAAATGCTCTGCGACCCAAATTAAAATTTGCCGGTATCATCGGCTCCTACGGATGGGGAGGGAAAACGGTTGAACAGATAAAGGGACTCCTCTCAAATCTCAAAGTTGAACTTCTTGAACCGGTTCTTATAAAAGGACTCCCCAAAATAGAAGATCTCAAACTTCTTGACAATTTAGCTGAAACAATTTATAAAAAACATAAAGAGGCTGGAATAATATAAAGAAGGGATTGTGAACCTGTATGATATAAGCGAAATTTTTGCAGGTTGCGATAAAGATTGAAGAAAATGGGCAGAGATTCTACACAATTATGAGAGGATAAAATTACAAGGAGAACAAACTAAGAGTATTTTTGATTTTCTCGCAAAAGAAGAAGAAAAACACAGAGAAACTTTTCAATTGTTACTTGATCAAGTGAGAAATATGAATCATGAAGGAACAAAAAATAAAAGGGAGCTACTAAGCCCCCTTTTAAATTATAATTCTATCTTTCTGTTTTTCTATCTAACTATCACAAATTTCACAGTGGCAGTTTGTTTTCCAGTATCCAATGTAGCAAAGTAAATTCCCGCTTTCTTGGGCGAGAAACTCACGTGATTCACCCCTGCAGGAAAGTCTTTGGATATTTTCTTCACAAGTGAACCCTTGGCATCATAGATATTCAATTTAACACTGGAGGTGGTTTTCAAGACAAAAGTAAGTATTGCCTCATTTGATGTGAGTTTTGATGTAAATGCAAGTGTATTGGATTTACGTGTATTTTCAGTAATGGATGTCCAGTCTGACCTATCAAAGTAAACATCTCTGCTATCATCTATGTAAGCAACACCGTAAGCACCAGGAATTCCTAAGTAATCAATAGAGGTTTTATATTGAATCCATGCATCTCCGTCTCCCAATTCCACAGGTGTATCCCATGCACCTTGTGGATAATTCCTGTGTGAGTGATTAACAACTTCTGGACCAGTTGGCGAGAAAGTGGCAAAACTTGTATGCCATCCATCATTTTCTCTTCCGGTTATGTCTATAGCACCTGCACTATCACTATAAAAAGAGCCATATGCCCAATTATCTCCGTCATTATAAGTAATTCTATAAGAAGGAGTATATGAATTGTCTTCATAAAAAACTATTATAGTGTCACCGTGCATAGCAATAGCAGTTTTAAAGAAAGAATAGCTGTGAGTCGCTGTGAGATTAAGATGTAGTTCCCAACCACCACCCGTTATACCGCCGGTACAGAGGCTATCAGCTGTGGAAATATATGATATCCATAAAAGATGAGCACTGCTTAGATATCCATAATCCATATCAAGTCCTCTTTCAGCATTGGTAATACCAGGGCTGTAACCATTCCACGTATGTCCTGAATCGGAAGAGTAATACCATAATAGGTTACCAGACTGGTCTATTGAACCGTAATATAACTCTAAATTGCCAGGATATCTATTGGGTTCAATATTGACTTCAGTTAAAGTATCAGGGCTAACAAATGCATCTACATAACCAAAGCCTGCATCTATGTTACCTGTGTTTTCATCGGCTCTTCTTACTCTTGCATTTGCTGTATATCCGTATGCAATATATACATATCCATCCGGCATTTCTGCTAAATCTACATCTGCTATTGGGATAGAGGAAAACCATTCATAGGTCTGTGCCCAAGAATATCCCCCATCTGATGACATGAAAATCCACCATTTATAGGTACTTCCATCCTGCCCCAATGCTATTATGAAGAGATTATCGTTCCCCATTGCTTTTGCAAGTTCTATGCGACTGATATCATAACTGGACGGTGTTACAGATATATCATTTCCCCATTTAACATCAGTTGTATATATAGGTTCCTTCCAAGAAATTCCCAGAAAGACTTCACGTTTCTTTTCAATTTCATTTATCAATGCTATTGCATCTTCAAAATTACCAGAATCCCAAAGACTTTCAGCCTTTTTTAATTCTGAATCCTCTAACAAGATCTTTTGTGTGGTCACCACCTTTTGGGAAATAGCACCGGGTCTGGATGCATCTATTGCTATTCTCCTCACCTTGAGCTGTATATTATCTGTGGACGCCATTACCGGTTCAAGTGTAATTGTGGCGTTTTCACGACTTCTTTGGTCCATTCTTGCGAGATGTTCAGACACTTTACCAGCCGTCAAACTGCCCACTAAAAGCAGCAACGGAAGTAGTTTCTTTAGGTTAAACATAACCCCTCCTTGTTTAATGCAACAAAACCGGGGATACAAGTTTTATTACAAAGTTGATTGTTATAGTAATTAAAAGGCCTTATGTTCAGAAAGTCAAACAACCTATAGATTCTTAATTTTATGCTCTGGCAAAATTTGATTTTCCATAGTTATCTCAATATATTTTGTAGTGTGAAAAGGGAAAAGAAAGCGTATATTTTTGCGGTTCTGGCTGTTTTATTCTGGTCCACAGCTGCTTCTGCCTTTAAAATATCACTTAGATACTTGAATTTTTTACAATTGCAATTTTACGCTGTATTAACTTCCCTGTTGATTCTGTTTTTTATCCTTTTATTTAGTAGAAGTCTCATCTATTTGTTTAAAATTCCCAAAAAACAGTTACTCTATTCTTTATCATTGGGCTTTCTCAACCCGTATTTATACTATATGGTTTTATTTAAAGCTTATTCTTTGCTAACAGCTCAAGAAGCACTTGTTTTAAATTACCTCTGGCCTACTATACTTGTAATTCTATCCATACCCTTTTTAAAACAAAAAATCAGTCTTAAAAGTTTCACAGCAATCCTAATAAGTTTCTCTGGTGTAGTGGTTATAGCAACAAGAGGCAATTTTAAGCAATTGCGATTTACAGATCCCTTAGGTGTGGCTCTTGCACTTTTAAGTACATTAATATGGGCTACCTTCTGGCTTTTAAATGTAAAAGATAAGAAAGAAGTGCCCATAAAATTGTTTTTAAACTTTTTTTCAGGATTTATTTTTGTGTTTATAACTGTTTTATTTTCAGACTCCTTGGTCATAGAAAAAACAACGGCCTTGTTAGGCCCTATATATGTGGGTATATTTGAGATGGGGCTTACTTTCTACGTGTGGCTTAAGGCCCTTACTTTCACAAGTAATACGGCCAGAATCAGCAACCTCATTTATATAACTCCTTTTCTAGCCCTTATTTTCATACATTTTGTTGTTGGTGAACCTATTTATGTATCCACTCTTGCGGGACTTCTTTTGATTATATCTGGTATTATTCTTCAGCATCATTTTACAAAAATCAGTTTTCAGAAATTACTGGAAAGGAGGTAAACTATGGATGCCATAGAATTGCTTGTAACTCGAAGAAGTATCAGAGAATTTAAAAAAGAGGATATACCAACAAATATACTTTGGAATATATTCGAGATATGTAGGTTTTCACCTACTTCCCGGAATTCACAATCATACTATTTTGTGGTTATCCGAGAAAAAGAAATTATAAAAAAACTTGCTGCTTTGAGAGGTCAATCTAGTTTACCAATAGCAAATGCTCCTGTGGCAGTGGCTATATGCTCGGATCCACAAAAATCCAAACGGTATATTCAGGATGCCTGTATAGCTGCCTATCATTTTATACTTGCAGCATGGATCTATGGACTTGGAACATGCTGGATAGCCGCAATGGATAGAAAAGAGGTTAAAGAACTACTTAAAATCCCTGAATTTCATTACGTTGCTACCGTGACCCCTCTTGGATATCCAGCATACATACCTGACCCACCCCAACGAAGGGGAAAAGAAGAAATGGTGAAATTTATTGATTAGTCTTAGAGGCATTATTTATGGCCTGGCGGTCTCTGTCTCATAATATTTTAAATAGCTTTGAGTATTTATTTTTTTGCACTATAATAGTATTAATATGAAAATTACCATAGTATATGACAATGAAACGCTTGTATCTGGATGTAGAGCTTCCCATGGTTTCGCAGCTTATCTGGAATACTATAACGAGCATATTTTGTTTGATACAGGCTGGAATGGCAAAATATTGCTCGAAAATTTAAAAAGATTTCAAATCGATCCCGCTAAACTTGATATAATCTTCCTCTCTCATCAACACTGGGATCATATTGGAGGACTTTCTATTCTGCTTGAATTTGTAGACAAGCCCCTTATTGTGATACCAAAATCCTTCACTCCACATTTTAAAAAAGAGCTATTAAAATACGGAAAATTGCTGGAGGTAGAAGAGCATTCAGAAGTTATTGCAGGGCTCTATACATCTGGTGAGTTGGAAACCGACATAGGGATAAAGGAACAATCTTTAGGAATTAGAACTGAGGATAATAAAATTATAATCTTAACAGGATGTTCCCATCCACAGATACCAGTAATATATAAAGCACTGATGAAATTCGGTACTGCAAAGGCAATAATAGGGGGATTTCATGGTTTCAAAGAATTAGATTTTTTCAGAAAGTTCGATCTAGTTATTCCATGTCACTGTACGGTGATAAAACAAGAAATTTTAAGGGATAAACATATACAGTCAGAAAAATGCGGTGTGGGTCTCACTGTTTCCTTTTAATTTCAATTTGATAATCCCCCATACTCTCTTTACAATAATCTTATGAGCCCGATCACAAGCCTTTCTAAATATTCTTATAGGGTTCTTCAAGCTATAAATTTTGTAAGACTGGCTGGTAGTGAAGGAGAACAAAAAGCAAGGGAAATAATTCTATCAGAACTGAAAAAACTGGGAGTCACCCCGAGACTACACAAGTTTCAACTATGGACTTTCATATTAGGGGATGGCGTGATTATAGATTCCAAGGAAAGAAAATTTAAAGGTATACCCTTTGGCAACACTCAACCTTTTGATATTAAGGGCAAACTTCTATATCTGGACTCACCCCAAGATATTGAGTTCCACAAAGCCAAAGCGCGAAATAAAATTGTATTAGTATATGGTGGAGTTAGAGGAAAAACATATAAGAAGTTTCTAAAGGCTGGAGTAAAGGGTATCATTCGCGTGAGTCCACCGGGTAAAGGCATCACTTTCAGCTCAATAAACCAGGTCTTTGTAGAGGAGAATAAGATTATTCCCTCCATCTCATGTAGTTACGACACCGGGATAGAATTGCTCGTAAATACAGGTAAGACTGTAAAAATAAAAGGTACGACAAAAACCTATAAATCTGAAGCCTATAACATAATTGCTGAAATCAAAGGAACAGAATTTAAAGATGAGATAATAGCAATTGTTGCTCACTACGATTCTGTGGGAATATCACCTGGGGCTTCAGATAATGGTGGAGGAAGCATCACTTTGCTGGCTCTCCTGAGACATTTTATTAAAAATCCACCGCTAAGGACCTTAAGATTTATATGGTTCTCAGGAGAGGAATTGGGCCTTGTGGGAAGTCAGGCATACGTGAAGACTCTTAAGCAAAACGACTTACGGAAAATATTATTTGTGATAAATGTGGATGTATCAGGGGATATTCTGGGAATGAATAGGGCTATCTGTCTTTCTGACAAAGATAGTAAACAATATCTTGAGTTTTTTAATAAAGAAACAGGTTCGAATTTTAAAATTGATGTAAATATATATTCAAGTGACTGTATGCCATTTGCATTAAAGGGCATTCCATCCATTAATCTTTCGAGAAGTGGCGGAAAAGCATCTTTTTTCATCCATACGTATAATGATACAATAAAATTCGTGTCACCATCAGGTTTACATCCAGTTATAGACTATTCCCTAAATCTCGTTACTCGTCTTGCAAATGCAAAAAAATTCCCTCTCAGCAGGAAAATATCTCCTGAACTTGAAAATAAAATAATTGAATACTTCGAAAATATGCAAGCAAAAAAAATTAAATTGGAATGGGAGAATAAGGATTAAGTTGTCTGCATCCCAGAAACCATGTAAGGAAATCTAATAACTTGACTTATATACCTTATGGACTTAAAATTTTGTCACTAAAGATGAAAGACCTTAAATCTAAATTCCGGGAGGTTGTTTATGGGTAAAGGTAGAATGGATAAACTGCTAGACACCAAATTCCACGACCCCTATATGGATAAAACTATCTATAAGGACCCTACTATATGTCCTGTCTGTAAGCTTGTATATCATGATAAAACCTGGCATCGAGACGCAGTACTCTATAAAAAATATAAAGACCATCCTGCAACTCATTTTAAAGAGTGTCCTGCCTGTCGCAAAATTAAAGACAATTTCCCCCTTGGAATAGTTATCCTTGAAGGGAACTTCATTAAAAACAATCAAAACGCAAAACAAGAGATTTTGAATCTGATCCGCCATGAAGCTGAAAAAGAAGAACTTTCCAATCCCCTCGCAAGAATTATGAAAATAGAAGAAAAAGAGGGATTTATAGAAATCTGGACCACCACAGAGGGGCTTGCGTCTAAAATAGGGAAAGCTGTTCATAAAGCACATCATGGAGAATTGAATTTCACTTTTTCCGACGACCAGAAACTTTTAAGAATATATTGGAGGAGGGAATCGTAAAGGTGGAGGAGCCTGACCCTCTTCGAAGTGTATTAAAGATCCTAAAAGATTGTAAGCATATTACTTTTTTGACAGGAGCGGGAATTTCTAAAGAATCTGGTATTCCCACATTTCGAGATAAAGATGGGTATTGGAGCAAATATAACCCTATGAAGTTAGCCTCTCCTCAAGGTTTTTTAGAAAATCCTGCCTTAGTATGGAAGTGGTATCGCCACAGGTTGAAGATAATTTCATCTGCTCGGCCTAACCAAACTCATGAAGCAATAAAAGAAATGGAAAAATATTTTAATGTAACAGTAATAACACAAAATATCGATAATCTCCATATTGAAGCTGGTTCTACCTACGTGATAGAACTTCATGGAAATATTTTCAGATCTAGATGCACACAATGTGCCGCAAAATTTGATACATCTTTACTGAAAGAAAAGATTCCCAGATGTCCAAAATGCGGTGGTATAATCAGACCAGATGTTGTATGGTTCGGAGAAATTCTAAATGAAGACCTTCTTAAAAGATGTTACGAAGTGCTGGCAATTACTGATGCTATTTTTGTAATAGGTACCTCAAACCAAGTTTACCCTGCAGCTGGTTTTCCTCTACTTGTAAAGCAACATGGGGGAAAAGTAATAGAGATTAATTTGAATAATACTCCATTCTCTCCCATAGCAGATGTTTTTTTGCAAGGCAGGGCTACTCTTTGGATGAAAGCTATTTTGGAAAAACTTAAAGAATGGAAAAATTCGATGTCATTATCATAGGAGCTGGCCCAGCAGGGCTGTTTGCTGCAATGGAACTTGCCTCTCAAGGAGTAAATGTACTCATTTTAGAGAAAGGGAGCGACCTCACGAAAAGAATCTGCCCAGCTGTAGAAAAAAGGAAAGCATGTATAAAATGCCCCGTGTGTTCTATTACATCAGGATTTGGTGGTGCAGGTGCTTTTTCGGATGGGAAAATCACACTCAGCAAGAGAATTGGTGGGTATCTCAGTGAATATTTGGAAGAGAGTATCTTTGAAAAATACCTCAAGTACGTAGAGGAAAAATTTCTGGAATTTGGAGCTCCTCCAAGAATCTTTGGGACTGATACTGAAAAGATTGAAAAAATCAGATATGAATCGCAGAAATATCACTTAGAATTAGTACCCTCAAGATTATTGCATATGGGGACAGATAAAGGTCTCGAAGTTCTTTCTAATATCAAAGAATCGCTGATGGAAAAGAAGGTTAGTATTCACTTCAATGAGCCTGCTGTTGACCTTGTCATTGGAAAAAGTCGTGTAATGGGAGTAAAGACACCAAAAAATGAATACAGAAGTAAATATGTCATAATGGCTCCAGGAAGAGCAGGTTCTGAATGGACCAAATACATTTGTAAAAAACTAGGAATAAAAACATATACAAACCCCGTTGATGTGGGAATTCGGCTTGAAATACCTGCAGAAATTCTTAGACCTTTAACAGATATCCTTTACGAACCTAAAATTATCTATTACTCAAGAAATTTTGATGATAGAGTAAGAACATTCTGCGTTAATCCTTATGGTGTGGTGGTTCCTGAACTTGTTGATGATATTATATCAGTTAACGGGCACAGTTACACATACCATCATTCTGAAAATACTAACTTAGCTATTTTAGTCTCCACTTCCTTCACTGAGCCCTTTAACGACCCGGTAACTTACGGTAAATCAATTGCCCGTCTTGCCAATCTGTTAACTGACAGTATTATTATTCAGCGACTGGGTGATCTCTTCCAGGGAAGGAGATCCACTCCTGAAAGAATTAATAGAAGTCCTATAAAACCCACTTATGAAGGTGCAGTACCAGGAGATCTAAGCTTCGCTCTTCCCTACAGGTATCTCCAGGATATTGCAGAGATGTTGAAGGCACTCGATAAGCTTGCTCCTGGTATTGCAGCTCCTTATAATTTTGTGTATGGTGTAGAAGTAAAATTTTACTCTGCCAGATTGGAACTTAGAAAAAATTTCGAAACCAAAATTGAAAATCTCTTTGCAGCTGGAGATGGGGCAGGCATCACAAGGGGACTTTCTCAAGCTTCTATATCAGGTCTAGTGGTGGCTAAAGAAATTTTAAAAAGGGAGGGGTCTAATTATGAAAACTGAAAAAAATATAGAAAAAAAGAAAATAAAACTGAAGGAACTCTTTGCTAAAGAGCGAATTAAAGAGGACCTTCTCACAGGTCTAATTGTTCTTGGCCCAGCACTTGTAACCATTTATGTGATCCTTTTCATACTACAGCAAATAAGTTATTTCTTCACAGGGCTTTTTAAGCTTACACCTGGGACTACCCATATTCCCTATCTGTTACAGGTTATCGTATCTTTTTTACTCACTTTATTCCTTATTTATTTAGGTGGCGCACTGGCAAGGACATTTGTTGGTAAGCAATTAATTTTAAAATTTGAACGGCTTATTGCCAAAATACCTATGATAAGTGACCTCTATAGTGCATTGAGAGAACTTGCAGATTATATGTTTCAAAGGAAAAAGGCCAAGGAAAAATTTAAAAACGTAGTTCTCACATCTTTTCCTTATGAAGGGTCATATGTTCTTGGATTTTTATCTTCAAGTACACCTATTGAAATTGATGGCCAAAAATTTTACAAAGTTTTTGTCCCTACAACGCCCAATCCCACATCGGGATGGTTTTTTATCATGGGTGAGAATCAAATTGAATTTCTCGATATAAGTGTAGAGGAAGCTTTAAAAATTGTAATATCAGCGGGTATTGTACATTCACAAAAAGGAGGTGTAGAATTAAAAAATGGGCTCGGGAGAAAGTTTAAAAAGATTAATTAGTCATATCCAAGGGAAGGTCTCCTCCAAGGAAGATCTTATTGAGATTATAAGAAAAGCCGCAGTAGGAGCTATTATTCCTGAACATACCGGAATAATGATAGAGCGCATCTTAGAAATTGCTGATAAAGATGTGGAAGAAGTAATGGTACCCAGGGTGGATATGATTGTGGTCAAAGACGACATGAGCCTGCGAGACGCAATTAAAATATATAAAAAATGGGGCTATTCCAAACTTCCTGTGGTTCATGAACGAATAGACAATGTTGTAGGTGTGCTTTACATCAAAGAACTTCTAAAATACCTTGACAGGATAGATACCATGAAGGTGAAAGATCTTGCGATAAAGCCCTATTTTATCCCCTACTCTAAAAATGTATTGGACGCTCTTAAAGACATGCAGGCTAAAAGGATATCCATTGCTCTTGTAGTCGATGAATTTGGTTCCGTAGCAGGTCTGGTGACTCTTGAAGACCTTCTTGAAGAGATTGTAGGTGAGATCTGGGAAGAATTTGATAGAGAAGAAGTTCTCGTCGAGAAACAGGGGGATGGAAGTTTTGTCTTCAATGCGAAGATAGAACTCGATGAAGCCTCAAGAGTATTGGAGGAAGAGCTCTCAAGTGAAGAAGTTAATACTCTTGGTGGATTCATTATCGAACACTTGGAGCGGGTACCTCAAAAAGGAGAAAAATTCGAGATAGAAGGTTTAGAATTTGAAATTCTGGATGCAACTCAGCAGAGGTTGAAGAAAATAAGAGTAAAAAAGATGAGGAGTAAAGAATGAAAGAATTTCATGTAGAGGTGTATGTCCGCATAAAGAAATCGCTTCTGGAACCTCAAGGAATCACCATAGAAAAAGCTATGAGGCGATTGGGAATGCAAAATATCCGAAATACAAGAGTGGGAAAGCTAATAGAATTTGACATAGAAGCTGAGAATGAGGATGCAGCGCGAACCCAAGTGGAGGAGATTTCAAACAAGTTACTTGCAAACCCTGTTATTGAGGACTTTGAATACAAGGTATATCAAAAATGCCAAGATTAGGTGTTGTCATTTTCCCGGGGACAAATTGTGACCACGATACCTATTACGTAGTCAAGGAACTTGCGGGGTTTGACACTTCTTATATATGGCATGAAGATACAAACCTTAATAAGTATCATGTAATAATCCTTTCAGGCGGATTCTCTTACGGTGATTATTTAAGGCCAGGTGCAATTGCACGATTTTCTCCTGTGATGGAAGCTATTAGAGAATATGCAGATAAAGAAAAAGGCATTGTTATCGGAATATGTAATGGTTTCCAAGTGCTTACAGAAGCGGGATTACTCCCAGGTGCTTTAACTAGAAACATAGGCCTTAAATTTCTATCCATGGATGTAAAACTGGAGATAACAAATAGCAACACATCATTCACCAATTTATTCGAGAGGGGTGAAATTATAACCTTACCTATAGCTCATATGGACGGAAGGTTTGTTATTGATAAGAGTAGTCTTAGCCTTTTATATAAAAATAATCAGATCTTTTTGAAGTACTCTGGGCAAAATCCAAACGGCTCCATGGACCATATAGCCGGAATTGCCAATATGAAATTCAATGTGTTTGGTTTGATGCCACATCCTGAAAGAAATGCTGAAAAACTCATGGGATCTGGCGATGGGATAAGGTTCTTCAAATCTTTGCTGGAGTGGTTAAAATGATCAACAAAGAGATAATCAAACAGCATGGATTTACAGAGGAAGAATATCATAAAATAAGAGAAATACTGGGTAGAGATCCCAATTTACTTGAGCTTGGAATTTTTTCCACTCAGTGGTCAGAACATTGTAGTTATAAATCTTCGAAAAAATATCTCAAGTTACTTCCCACTCGTGGCAAATATGTTTTACAGGGTCCCGGAGAAAATGCAGGCGTAGTATCTCTCAAAAATGGCTGGGTTCTTGCCTTCAAAGTAGAGAGCCATAATCATCCTTCTGCTATTGAGCCTTTCAATGGTGCAGCAACCGGAGTTGGTGGCATAGTAAGAGATATCCTATCTATGGGTGCAAGACCTGTTGCACTCATGAATTCTCTGCGCTTTGGAGATTTACAAAACGAAAAAAGCAGGCATCTATTTGATGGAGTAGTTGCTGGAATAAGCTCATATGGTAATTGTATAGGTGTTCCCACCGTGGCTGGTGAAGTTTACTTCGAGGATGCATACAGAGACAATTGTCTGGTAAATGCTGCCTGTGTTGGTTTAACCAAGATTAAGAAATTAAAACAAGGGATAGCCAAGGGGCCCGGGAACCTCCTTCTTCTTGTTGGAGCAAAAACAGGGAGAGATGGAATCCATGGTGCAACCTTCGCATCGGATACCCTTGAAGGAGATGAAGAAGAGAAAAGACCAAGCGTCCAGATTGGGGATCCCTTTTTAGAAAAACTTCTGATAGAAGCTACCCTGGAAGCAGGAGAGCTTGATGAACTTATAGGTGTCCAGGATCTTGGGGCAGGGGGCCTCTCCACTACTCCACCAGAAATGGCGAAAAGAGGTGGAGTAGGCATTGAAATAGATGTAGAAAAAGTTCCTGTGAAAGTTAAAGGCATGACTCCTTATGAAATTATTCTCTCAGAATCTCAAGAGAGGATGTTATTTTGTATTAAAAAGGGCTCAGAAAACAAATTCAGAAAGATCTTTGAAAAGTGGGGACTCGAGTCCAGTGTAATTGGTAGAGTCATAGAAGAAAAGGTATTCAGAGTCAAGAAAGGGAAGAAAATAATAGCTGAGATTCCCATAAACGATCTAGTAGATGGCGTGCCCATGAGAGATCTGGCTGATAAAAAGCCTGAATATCTGGAAAAGATAAAATACATTGGAATTAAAGATAGTACCAATCTCGATATTGCTGTTAAATTGAAAAGAATACTTTCTTCACCCAATATAGCCTCCAAAAGATGGGTGTATACTCAGTATGATCATACAGTGAGAACTGATACAGTGGTACGACCTGGAGAAGGAGATGCTGCGGTCATGAGAATAAAGGGGGAGGATTTTGGTTATGCCATTACCATTGACGGTAATAGCAGATATGTCTATATTAATCCTAGGGAGGGAGCAAAGATAACCGTTTCAGAGGCAGCCAGGAATCTTATATCTGTGGGGGCAGAGCCCATGGCCATAACAGATGGACTCAATTTTGGTAATCCAGAAAACCCAGAAGTTTACTGGACTTTTAAAGAAGTAATCATGGGCATAAAAGAAGCCTGTGAAACACTGGAAATACCCGTAATATCCGGGAATGTGAGTTTTTATAACGAAACCCCTCAAAAAAGGATTTACCCCACACCTATTATAGGAATGATAGGCATTGTTGATCCCCTTGAAACTTATATAACTTTAAAATTTAAAAACCCTGGGGATTATATAACACTTGTAGGAAAACAAGAAGGCAAAATTGGAGGCAGTGAATATCTCAAGGTTTTCTATAATATTGTCGGCGGGGAACTGGATACAGTGGATCTTGAATTCGAAAAACATCTGCAAAACACTATATTAATCCTGATCAGGAAAAAGTTTCTTAATAGTGTACATGATGTGGCAGAAGGGGGATTGTTAGTTTCTGTGGTTGAGAGTCTTATGGGAAGTGTTGGGCTTGGAGCATTTTTAGATCTACCTGATCTATCGGAAAAATATCTTTTTGGAGAATGGCAATCGAGATTTTTAATAACCTATAATGACCACTTCCGACAAAATGTGCTGAAGATTCTGAAAGACAATAAAATTCCTTATCTTGAAATCGGAAATGTAACAAACAGGGACTCCATCATTATCTCAGGGAAAACAGAGATAGAAATTCCTCTAAAAGACCTAAAATACACTTACAATCATATCATTGAAAGGACCATGCAGGAATGAGAGAACATTGCGGAATTGTAGGGTTGTATTCCAAGAAAAAAAACAATGTGGTACAGGACCTTGTCAAAGCACTATTTGCGTTGCAACATAGAGGTCAGGAAGGTGCTGGAATTAGCTTATGGGGTAATGCAGGATTTTCGTCATATAAAAATTTCGGTCTTATAAATGAAGTATTTAAGAAAGAAATCGTGGAATCTTTACATGGCTATATTGGCATCGCTCATACCCGCTATTCAACCGAAGGGGAAAGCAAGAATATATATAATATCCAACCTTTAATTGCTACATTCCGAAAACGACATGTTGCAGTAGCACATAATGGAACTATATCCAATTTCCATGAAGTTAAAAAAGAAATGGAAGACGAAGGGACCCCTTTCTTTTCAACCAGTGACTCAGAACTGATCCTTACACTTTTCACTCAATATTTCGACCATCCATATGTAGAACGCTTTGCCCGTATCACAGAGAAACTCCAGGGGGCTTATTCAGTATTGATTCAGGAAGATGATGTTATTCTCGCATACCGCGATTCTCTCGGCTTCAGACCTCTTGTCATAGGTGAAAATGATAATTACATAGCCATTGCTTCCGAAACAGTTTCATTGATCCAAATTGGAATACAAACATGGAAAGAGATTAAGCCCGGTGAACTCGTTATAATTAAAAATGGTTTCATAAGCTCCCAACAGGTTGCACGCACATCCAAGAAAGAACAGTGCATTTTTGAGCTTATATACTTTTCGCGTCCCGATTCTGTAACCTTTGGCCATAATGTTTATTTTTTTAGAAAACTTACAGGTAAGTTGCTGGCAAAAAGAGAAGACCATGATATAGATATAGTAGTCCCGGTTCCTGATTCAGGAATTCCTGCAGCTTTGGGGTATGCTGAAGAATTATCTAAACCTCTGGAGTTTGGACTTATCAGAAGCCATTATGTTGGAAGAAGCTTCATCGAGCCCCAAGAGAGGGGAAATAAAGTTAAAATGAAATTACTTCCTATAAAAGAAGTACTGCAAGGTAAAAAAATAGCTTTAATTGATGATTCGCTTGTTAGAGGCACAACTTCTAAAGAAATAATAAGACTTCTCAGAGAAAATGGAGCTAGAGAAGTGCATTTTAGACTTGCTTCTCCCCCAATAACTTCTCCCTGTTTTTTTGGTATTGATATACCCACTAGAGAAGAATTAATGGCTTCTTCTCGAACATTGAGAGAAATTACTCACGAAATTGAAGCTGATTCTGTAAGGTATCTATCTATTGAAGAACTACGTTATGCTGTGGGAGATGATAAAGATAACTTCTGCTATGCTTGTTTCACGGGACATTATAATCCTGCCTCACTGCCCGAGGTTAGAATTGCCCAACTTTCAAAAATAAAACCGATAATTCTCAGTGAACTGAAAACAAACAAACTTTTTTAGAAACAGATTCATTACTGCCCGTCTGTATCTATTATTTCTTCATACCAGATCTCAATAAGCGTTGGATTACCAGAACCATCCATACCAGGATTCTCGGGCACACTTTCAGGGCCATTCCAGTGGTCTCCTCCAGCAATAAGGGCAACCACTTTTACACTGGCATAGGGAGGCACCACTCCTGATCCCATACCGTAAAGTACTGTATAAGGTATTTTAATCTCAATTATCCCCTCTCCCCCATTTTCTGGGACTGTATTAACAAGCTCATAGTAGGAGGAATCAATTTCCTCAGTTTTTGTGCTATCTAAGATATGCCTGAGTGCAGGTGGAAAGCCATCCCCCACCCAGTTGGCGACTATAAACTCTGCTTCTTCTCCAGATTTAAACTGAAAATTCCTAGGGAACCAATCCAGTGTATTTGCATTTCTCGTCCCATCGAGAGTGTCAGGTGTTCCTGCATGAATGAAAATTATAAAAGCATTATTGCTAGCGCTGTAATTACAAGCGATATAAAGATTCTCTGAATCGTGTCCTACGTAAAGATTTCCTACATCTCCTCCGCTACCCCAGTCACTATCTCCTATGCTATCTCTGATAGTGGGTTGAGTCCAATCTACAGTATCCCCGTCTACTTGTATTGTAATGAAAGGTGGATCTGGAGTGGCATATACCACAGTCACAGGTTCAAGGGTTACATCTACACCGGTCACACTATTTCCACCGGAGATAAAAATCCCCGTCACTGTATCTTGAGTATATCCAAATGCGGAGAAAATGAGTTTATACACACCATCATCCAGATTTTCGATAATATAATCTCCTGTTAAGGTATCTGAATTTACACTACCAAGGGCTACAGAGTCTCCCTCCACAAAGTAGGTTACAGTTGCTTCTGGATAGGGAGGAAGAGAGTCATCTGTAAAATATATCCTTCCTGAAATCTTACCCTGTGGTGCTTCTAAGAAGGAAATCTTGTAAAAAAAAGTTTTTTCGTTAAATTCGAATTTCCAGTATCCAGCCTTAGTTAAAGGACCCGCTGTAATATGATTACCGAATCCTCCTTGCAGAAGCTCAGCATAGCCCGAAAGTCCGGTATCAGGGGCTTCTGTTCCAAAGGAGAGATTCCAATCCCTGTTGGCAACAAATTTAAACCTAATACTATCCTGAGGCGCTGAAAAATATACTGTTCTTTCCCATTGCCAATCTGATACAAGCGTCATTTTGGTGTGCTCAAAATCATTAACATTCCATCCTTGAAAATCACCGACAAGTTGCATGCTTGCATACTGTGTTCTGTAAGACTGGCCTGGAGGAGTTACAATAGGATTTCCCTCCTCTTTGGCACAGGAAAGAATTAAGGTTATGGATAAAATTAAAAACCACTCTTTCTTCATGATGCTAAACCTCCCAATCTCTCTACAGGTTTGTAATATCTTACCAAGTGATATAATCCTATTACAAAAAAGAGTAAATATTCTTTGTATGACCCAGTGTACTTGGCCAAATAAAATCCACCCAATGGTATTATAAAAGCCGGCAATATGTAAATAATTTGAAGAATTGTTATGAGGGTTTTCCCTCCTCTTAAAATTATATAATCAATAAGTTTTAGGAAATACCTCGTAAGTATAACCATTATTGCACTTCCTAATAACATGGCAATACGAAGAAAGGTAACATTAACTGCACTTAGAATTCTACCCCTGTAATTTATTAGTACCCATATAAGAAGGCAAATCTGAAAAAGGAAAATGCCTCCGCATGTTATCTTAAACCATTTTTTCATTTATTCCACTCTCAGTAGAGAGTTTGTAAATGCCCCTGATTGCCGTGTCTCGGGGTTGGACGGGTCAAGATACCAGGTTGTACCATTTACCACATACTTGTATTGATACACCCCGGGGTTTAATGGAATAATTGTAGTCCATATACCGTCTCCAGCTTTTCTATCTCCATGGGTTCCATCGTCGTACATCTTCCCCAGATTGGGATTGAATGGACCATCTTGAGTACCACACCATCTGTTAAAATCCCCTGCAACATTAACATATTTCGCAGAGGGTGCATAAAACTGAAATATCACGCCATGGGGTGTCCTATAGGGTGCAGGTAGTCTGGGTTTAACCTGCCTCAATACAATGCAACCTGTAATTGTGAATATCATTGCTAAAATGATATTTCGAACCATAGTTGTACTCCTTTATACGCTGCTAATGCATCTTCTGCTTGTTCAAGAAAACCTCCATAACCTTTAAAGTTGTTGACTAGCAATGAATTATCCACACCTCTATCTATAAGATATGTCCTGCGAGCTATGTATCTATCATCAAGATCATAAGGCCTCAGACCATAACCCAGAGAAATATGGGCCTTTTTAGCTACAGGATAGGACACTTCCAGATAGTGGTCAAACCATGTCTTATCCACATTCAGAAAACTACTCTTCAATTTGTAAATCCTCAAATCATAAAGAAGATTAAACTTCATAATTTGAGTATATATTTGGATTAAATTCTCGAAAGAAGTGGGGTTCTGATTTAAAGCATATCTAGCAAGTTTTCCATCATATTTAATACCCAATTTCCATAATTTGAATCTTACCCACGGAGCAAAAACAATATACTGATCATATCCTATTAAGGGGAATTCAAAATATTCCAATCTTGTGTTTTCGTCATCTTCAAATAGAAAATTCCAGGGTAGCAGACTATCTGCTTTGAATCTTACGTATTTTAAATTCAGTCCGGCATTATCTCCCAGATTCAAATAAACCCCTGTCCTTATATAACGAAAATCCCTGTCATCTGATTTAATAAAAAGGTCTGTGTAATGGTGGCGATCATACTGGACTGAAAGCCCCCATCTCAGATTTTTATTTATAATCTCAATCCCCGTTTTGAAAAGCGTTATCCTTGATTTTTCCCAAGAACGTGAAGTCGGCAAGGGACTATCTCCTTCATAGTATTCACCTGCTTTTAATATCCTTTTACCCAAGCCGAAGGATGTGTAAAATCTTCTGGAAGATCCAAAAGAAATATCAAAAGCTGAAAAATTATCATTTTCATAAGTATTGAAGTAAATCAGACTATCATTCTTCATCAAACTATCAGGAGAGGTAACTTTATAGCTGCGATTAAGCCCCTGCATCATTCTATATGAAAAACCTAACTCAAGAGGGCCCAAGGCCTTTCTTGTTCTACTGAACATCAAATCTCGATCAGAGTAAATATTGTTGGAATATAGAAAATCTGTTCTATCCAAGAAGAGAAATCTGTTTAGATACAATCGGAGCCCTTGTTCGTCCACTCCAAACTTATCATGAAATTCTCCTTCTTCCCCCATTAGAATAAAGGGATCATCGGATTGGTAATCCCAGATATTGTAAAAAGCCACAAATCCCAGATTGCCGGAGCTTACTTTAAACCTACCTCTCTCAAATTTAACAGGAATGAGCTGTGATTCTTCCTTATAGAGAACGGTATTATATCTCAGCCTAGTCCATAAAATAATTTTATCTTCGATGTTAGTCTCAATATCTAGCTTGAAATCTTCCTGATCATCCACCAGCCTATACCTTGAATCCACACTGTCTTTCTCGAAAATTAAAAATGCTTTACCATTGCCATGGAAATATACTATTGAACTCATAGGAGTATTGGTCTGTATTTGAGGAGGGAGAACTTTAAAATTCTCACCGATTCTTACAAGAGAATTCCCATAGGCTCCCACTGTAACAGGGTTATCCGGATCTGCAACCCATTGGCCATCTACCACAAATTTATATTCATATTTACCAGGAGAAAGTTTTATCACGATCCACCAAGTACCATCCTTTTCTTTACGCATAGGGAGAGATGTGGTGGACCACTCATTAAATTCCCCAGCTAGATAAACTTGCTTTGCATCGGGGTTGTAATATTCAAATTTAACCCCTCTCGGGGTTGTTTTCACCCCACTCACCAGAATCAAACCTATTATAACCTCAATCATAATTTACTCCTTTTCAAAACCAGAATTTTACTAAAAGTTTAACTCTGTCTTCAACCCTTTGATAAGGGTTATAAGCTATATCCCAATCATTCACTATATCACCATCTGTATGCGACGGCTCACCATACTCTAGTAATATTTCGGTGTTTTGAAAACGACGATATGCAAGCTGAAGAAAAAGGCTCTCCCAGTCTCTACCGGTCCCCATCCCAATGGCGCTTCTGCCATAGAAGTGCAGATAATCTGTGATATTAACTCTTAACTCCACCCCCACTAAGTGTCTTTCACCAATTGAATAAAACACACTCCTCCCCTTTCTATTGACTCCTATATCCATAATTTTATACTGAAGTCTTAATTTCATCACATTATTTTCTCCACCAACTTCAAAATAAAGATGATTCCAAGTTTCCTGTGTATCAATAGTGGATTCTACAAAAAACCTGGAGCTCACTCCACCAAAATATTCCATGTAGATTTCACCATAATTCCACCATTTGGAATAGTAGGTTTCCCTTACAGGCGGAATTTTGGATTCATCATATCTGGATTTATACCATTTGGTCTTATAGACCAAATTTATGGCTTTCCCAGGCACTAAATATATTATTTCACCGTAAACTCCTTTTCTGTCAAATTCCCTGTCGAAATCCTTGTTAAATTTGTTGGAGAATTCATCAATAAAATCTAAGCCATAATTAAAAAGATTTCCCGCTATAAGTATATTTTTAATTCTCACGCTTCTTAACTCTATTTCGTAAGCATAGTCATCGCTCTTCTTTTGAGTAATTTGGGCAGGATGAATGCTTTTCGCAACTTCAAATCGTAAATTTAAAGGTCCTTTAACATGCAGTTTGCCATTCAGAGAATAAACAGAATTAAAAGTAGGAGGGTCACCTCCCCTCCAATCCTTTTTCAGATAAATAGTTCCAAGCTGAAAGAAATTGGTAATTGGCCTTTCTAAATGGGCAAGATAGGCTTCACCGTCCCAAGTTTTAAATTTTGATCCTATGATTGCCCCTCTGAATTTAAAAATGTCCCAGAAGTCATATCTAAAACCTTCACCCTTGGGTCCCCAGCTATCATCTTTCACTCTATCTGTCTGGACCAGAAATAAAAGTGGGCTTGAAATCCAATATCTGTCTTCCCGGGAGAAGTATGTGATCTCAAAATTGCTTTTGCGGAATGTAATATGGCCCTGATTCAGGTACAATCTTGTTCCATTCCCATTGGATAAAGCAGCTATGGAGGTGTAAGCATCAATACCAGCAAACGGTTTGGCAGAGATCTTCATCTCAAAGTAGTTTTTAGGATTCCACATATCCCATGCCACAGGTAGTCTACTCTTCTGTGAGACATACTCTCCCTCAAAGTATCCATTAATTGTTACGGGGAAAGTCAACAACATAAAAAGCAGTAGACTCGTCATTGATATAGATTAAAGCAACCTAAAGATGATGTCAAAAGGTAAAATCCACGCGTTTTTCTTTATATTGGTTACTATTGAACTTCATTTTGAAAATAAAGATCTTTACACTTAAAATTAAAATCTTACAAGGGAGGTAATGATGAGAGGTTTTAAAAAAGAAACTCTGACACCTCAGGAACTTGTTAAATTGGAAGAACTTGGAAGGATTGTCAGGGGGGACATCCTTAAAATGACCACACTTGCCAATTCTGGACACCCAGCAGGTTCAATGTCTTCTGCCGATATTTATCTTGTGGTATATTCATATGCAAATATAGATCCTAAAAATCCGGATTGGGAAGACAGGGACCGCATAATTGTCTCTCATGGTCACACCTCTCCAGGTGTCTATGCGGTACTTGGAAGACTCGGTTTTTTTGACATAGATGATGCCATTGCATACTTTAGACTTGCAGGTTCTCCTTTCGAGGGTCATATTGAAAGGGAAGTCCCGGGAGTCGAGTGGACAACGGGAAATCTTGGTCAAGGTCTCTCTGCAGGATGTGGATTTGCACTCGCTTCAAAAATATTAAACCAAAACTTCCATGTATATGTCTTAATGAGTGATGCGGAACAAGCAAAGGGACAGGTTGCGGAAGCCAGGAGATTTGCCAGAAAATTCAATCTAAACAATATAACCGTAATAATTGATTATAATCGACGTCAGATATCCGGTAAAACATATGAAGTAATGCCTGTAAATATCATAGAAAACTATATTTCAGATGGTTGGTATGTACTGGAGGTAGATGGTCATAATTATCGAGAGCTGTATGAAGCAATTGTAGAATCACATAAAATTGAGGAAGTGCCCGTGGCGATAATTGCTCATACTGTTATGGGTAAAGGGGTCACATTCATGGAAGGTGATGAAAAATATCATGGGAAACCATTAACCGAAGAGCAATATAAACTGGCGATCAAAGAGTTGGGAGTATCTGATGATCTGGATAAATATAAAAAAATCCGTGAAAGTAAAAAATTTCCAGAATTTCAGCGAAAATTCTATTATGAAATAAAAATTGAATCTGGGAATCCAATTGTTTATGGATCTGATAAAAAAATTGCCACAAGAAATGCCTTCGGCAATGCTCTTAAGGACATCGCGATTTTAAACTGTAGAAATAACGAAAGCACCCCGATAGCAGTTTTAGACTGTGATCTTGCAGGTTCTGTAAAAGTTGATGGCTTCGCTGCTGTCTGCTCCGAAAGATTTTTCGAAACAGGTGTTCAAGAGCACAATGCTGCTACAGTATCTGGTGCACTGTCAAGCCAAGGGATAATAAGTATCTTTGCAGATTTTGGAGTATTTGGAATAGACGAAACATACAATCAGCATCGCCTAAACGATATAAATCATACAAATTTAAAACTCGTAGTAACTCACCTCGGCATAGATGTAGGTGAGGATGGTAAAACTCACCATTGTGTTGACTACATTGGAGTAATAAGAAATTTATATGGATTCAAGCTAATTATCCCTGCTGATGCAAATCAGGCAGATAAGGTAACAAGGTATATAATCTCACATTTTGGTAATTACGTACTCGGATTGGGACGGTCATCCTGGCCTATAATTACAAAAGAGGATGGGAGCCCCTACTTTGATGAAAACTACAAGTTTACATACGGGAAAATTGATGTGTTACGGGAAGGAAATGATGGAACACTAATAGTATACGGTTCTACAGCACATAAAGGAATAAGAGTACATGAAATATTAAAAGATAGCGATATTAACTTGAAATTAATTAATATTTCGAGTCCTTTTGAACTGGAAGAAGAAATTCTTGCAAACTTGCCTGGCAAACACGTATTTGTATATGAAGATCACAATGTATATTCTGGTCTTGGGGTTATTGTCTCAAACTATTTTGCTTCTAGAGGAATACAAAAAATTGTGCATAAATTTGGGCTTAAAAATTATTCTCCATCGGGGAAACACTCTGATCTGTTTAACATCCTCGGACTTTCTCCTGAAAAAATAGCAGAGAAGATAAAAGAACTTATGAGTTAGAGATTATATTGTTAATTTCGTCTTCGTATTTATGATGACGGATTATTACATTGATTTTTTTACAAGGACACACTTTGATGATGATTTGTTTTATTTTTTTACCTATGTAGACACAGGTTGATTTCATGGAAAATTTATTGGGAGGATTGAAAACTACAGCTACATTCTCATCATTAATGTGAATGTAATCTATGAGATTTTTTTCTCGTAGGGTTTGTCCACTTTCAGGGTCTCTAATATTCGATATTTCCTCAAAAATTTTATTTTCCAGAGCTTCGGGAGAATAATCACACGTCAAAATTTACTTCACCTCTTTAAGGAGTTCTTTTTGCCTATCTGCAAGTTCTTTCAATGTTTTTTCTTTTAAAAGTCGGGAAACTGCCTCACTAATTTCCACCCATACTTCCCTTGCAGCACATTTTTTCGATAATTTACACAACTCTGGTGCCGAAACGCAATCTACAACTTCTATCTTACCCATTAAAGCTTCTACAATTTCATGGGCAGTAATCTCTTCAGGAGGACGGGAGAGTTTGTACCCTCCCCCAATTCCTCTCATGCTTTTTACCAATCCATAATTTTCAAGAACTAAGGATATCTGTTTTAAATATTTAGGTGAAATGTTCTGATTTTCTGCTATTTTACTCAATGGAATGTAATCTTTACTGGCGCTCATGGCGAGCTCTATCATCATCCTTAATCCGTATCTCACCCTTGTTGATATTTTCATTTTACTCCTTTTGTAATTTCTTTTGTTGCATTTTATAATAAAGCATAGCCTAAGAAAAATCAAGTAAAGTTGAAAACTTCTTTCTTAAGTCTTAACATTAATAAGATGGACTATATAGCATCGATCATAAATGAATTAAAAAGAACGATTAAAGGTGAAGAGACCAACATAAAGATAGTACTTTCTGCTTTTTTGGCTGATGGGCATGTACTTCTTGAAGGACCCCCAGGCACTGGTAAAACCACATTGGCAATAGCTTTTTCAAGAGTCCTGGGACTTCAGTACCGGAGAATACAATTCACAAGTGACCTCTTACCTTCCGATATTTTAGGGACTTATATATATAATCAACATTCACATAAATTTGAGTTCTCCAAAGGTCCTATATTCAACAATTTAATACTTGCTGATGAGATCAATAGGGCATCTCCCAAAACTCAGAGTGCCCTTCTTGAGGCCATGGAAGAAAAGCAGGTTACTATTGAGGGGAATACCTTTAAACTACCAGCTCCCTTTTTTGTAATTGCCACTCAAAATCCTCTTGATTATTCAGGAACCTTTCCCCTACCCATAACTCAGCTTGATAGATTTATGGTGAGGCTTAAGATGGATTTCCCAAATAAAAAAGCAGAAAAAGAGATTCTTATTGAGGATGATCCCAGAGAAATTGCCAAAAGTCTTCCACCTGTCGTGAATCCAGATATCTTGCTCAATATTCAAAAGGAAATAAAAAGCGTTCATATGGATGAAAGCCTTATTGAGTATATACTCGAGATTACCAGGAGAACCAGGATACATCCCCAAATTAAAGAAGGACTGAGCCCCCGGGCATCTTTACATCTTATGAGAATATCGAAATCTTTTGCTTATGTGAATAAGAGAAAATTTGTCATTCCTGATGATATCAGGACACTGTTTGTTCCTATTGCATCTCATCGCATATTATGTGACATCCCATCCTGTGATTTAAAGGTATTTTTGGAAGAGCTCATTTTAGAAATTCCTTTTCCAAAATGAAACTCCCTGTTTTTAGGAAATCCAGGGTAAAGTTAAAACGATGGGGTTATGTATATGCAGGAATAACTCTCCTCACAGGTTTTGCTGCTGTAAACTCGGGGAATAATCTTCTTTATATAATTCTTGCATTTTTACTTGCACTTATGGCCCTCTCTGGATTCGTGAGTTTTCTCAACATGGCAGGGCTGAGCATATTATATGTTACATATGATGAAATTTACGCAAAAACTCCAGGATATATCAAAATTAGCATAAAAAACTCGAAGTCTTTCCCCTCGTTTTTATTGTTTGTGGGTTTCAAGCCAAAAATTACCGATTTACATTCACCCATCTTATATATTCCCCCTAAAAGTGAGAAAAATGTAAGTATTAAAGTATACTATACAAATAGAGGTCCTTGGGAACTCAACAGTGTTTACCTTTATTCTCCATTCCCTTTTGGATTCACATGGAGGTTCAAAAAACTAAAGGCTAAAGCTTCCATACTGGTTTTTCCTCATATAATCCACATAAGTGGTTCTGTAGAGGAATTTCTTAGAGCGGAAAATGGGTTTATTTCAAGTTCAACGAGAGAAGGAACCAGCGGAGATTTTTTGGGTCTCAGAGAATATCAAAGGGGGGATCCCGCATATAGAATTTACTGGAAGAAGCATAAAAAGGAAGGTGACCTCTATATTAAACAGTTTTTTGATGAGGGAAATAAAAAGATAATCCTTTACATTTCTGAAAATGCCTCAGAAAAATTAATAGAGAGAACTGCCTCTATAGCATGCAGGCTATTGGAACAGGGAAGCTTAGTAGGACTTAAAACTGATAGAGATTTTATCCCTCCCTCAACAGGACGTTTACATAAATTAGAGATATTAAAGACACTTGCATTACTCGGTTATGGTTGAAAAAAAATTAAAATTGACCCTATATTTAACTTTGTCTATTTCTTTGATATCGCTTTCACATGCTCTTTTTCCATTCGGTATTTTTCTTGCTTTACCGGTAATCTCGGGTATCTACCTGGATATAAAGAATAAATCTTTACTGAATGCAAAATGGACTACTTTTCTTGCAATTACTGGATTTTTGGCATTCGCCGTGTTTGCTATACGGTCCCCCTTCGAAGCAATAGGATACCTTTTAATATATTTAATCTCTCTCAGGGTCCTCGGGGAAAAAAATTTAAGAGAGTACAAGCAAATTTTTGCCCTTTCCTTTTTTGCTCTTGTGGCGAGTTCTATCTTTCATTACTCCATTATTTTTCTATTATATGTGGCTCTCTACATATTGTCAGGCTCCTTCACCTTATTAATATTTTCCTTTTTAGGTGATATCAGAGGATATACTCTTGACTATTCGGTGTTTAGAAAGCTCCTTAAATTCGTTCTTTATTTTGATTTTTCTGTTATTATATTGTCAATCCCTCTTTTTATAATACTTCCCCGTAGTCCTTATGTATTCTTTAGAGCTCCGTCGTATATACACAGGGAGATTGAAGGCTTCGGTAATGAAATTACCATAGGTGAAATATCCCAAAACTTTAATATGGACAAAGTCATCATGAGAGTCAAGCCGTTACAGCATACCTTTCCGAATGTCCTCTATATTCGAGGAAATGTACTGGACGACTTTGATGGAAAAATGTGGAAAAGAACTCACAGTATGCCCTATAAATGGCAGAAACTTGAAAAAATTCAGTTTGTAAAGCACAGAAAGACTTCGGGAAAATATGAGATTCAGCTCACTCCCATGGAAACTAAAGTTCTATATATGGTTGATTTTCCACATACGGTTCTCCCCGGGAAATTACATGTATTTAAGGACTGGGGAAGAGTTATCAGTTTACCTCCCGGTAAAATTAGCCGCATAACGGTATACAGAAGTTTTAATACAGATGTCTATACCGAGGAGCTTGATAATAAAAAAATGTTTCTCTCCATCCCTCATGGATTAGAAAGTGTAGTAGATTCTATTTTATTTGTTACAGGAATCCTAGAAAAAAGCGATATAAGAGTTATTCGGGCCAAAATAGAAAATTATCTCAAAAATAATTTTAGGTACACCATTAATGTTTCTTCATCAAAAGACCCTGTAAAAGACTTCCTAAAGAAAAAAGGGGGGTATTGTGAACATTTCGCAACTCTCACTGCTCTAATGTTGAGAAGATTGGGAATACCGTCACGTCTCGTAGTAGGCTTCAGAACTATGGAATGGAATCCTTATGGAAAATACTATGTGGTTAAAGTTAAACATGCACATGCATGGGTTGAATATTTCAGCCAAGGGCAGTGGTTCCGTTTAGATCCCACCCCTCAGCAAGTAGGTTTAAACTATATTGCCAGACTCGCAGAATACTGGGATTATTTAATCTACCTTTGGAATACACAGATTTTACAATTCAATTATTTAGCGCAAATAAAAATTTTTCTGGCTTTTAAACTACAATTGCAGAAATTTAGAGAATTCAAAATCCCCTACAGTATGTATCCAGTGATGGTATTTCTTATACTTTTAGCTGCGACACTTATCAAATTTTTCCCCAGATTTCGGATTCATCCTGCTACTCGTTATCTCAATAAATTTGAAAAATTTATGAAAAAAAGAGGCTATGAATTTAAAATTGGCGAGACACCTTTAGAATTCTCACAAAGATTCTGTAATCCGCTTATACAGGAATTTATTGACATATATTATCAAGCTCGTTTTGGGGGCGTAAATATCCAAGAACTTAAAAAATTGTATCTTAAAATCAAGAAAACTTTTTAACCAGAAGTGTGGCGTTATGTCCTCCAAATCCAAAAGAATTACTTATAGCCACATTCACAGTTGCTTCTCTATAGGTTGTAGGTACATAATCAAGGTCGCATTCAGGGTCGGGATTCTCATAATTTCTCGTTGGATGAATCCTGTTTGTATACACGCTCATAACAGTTGCTATAAATTCCAACGCTCCTGCTGCACCCAGAAGATGACCGGTCATGGATTTAGTAGATGATACAGGAATCCTGTAAGCATATTCTCCTAAAAGACGTTTTATAGCTTTAGTTTCCATTATATCATTAAGTTTAGTGGAAGTTCCATGGGCATTTATGTAGTCAATTTCCTGAGGGGAAATTCCTGCATCCTCTATGGCCCGTCGCATAGATTGATAAGCCCCCTCTCCTTCGGGATGAGGAGCGGTAATGTGATAGGCGTCTGCGCTGGCCCCATAACCTGCAAGTTCCGCATATATCTCTGCATTTCTCCGTTCAGCATGTTCTAGACTCTCTAAAACCACAACTGCAGCACCCTCTGCTATAACAAAGCCATCTCTTTCTAAATCAAAGGGCCTTGACGCCTTTTCAGGCTCATCATTTCTTGAAGATAAAGCCTTCATGCTCGAAAATCCTGCTAAACCTATAGGTGTGACGGGAGCCTCCGCCCCGCCCACAATCATGATGTCCGCGTCACCACGTTGTATAATTCTCATAGCTTCGCCAATAGCATGTGCAGATGAAGCACAGGCAGAAATGGTGGCAAAATTAGGGCCTCTAAAATCGTATTTCATTGAAACTAATCCAGATGCAATGTCCACTATCATCATCGGTACGAGAAACGGACTTACTCTGCGAGGTCCTGACTCAATTAGTTTCTTTATTTCGGCTTCAAGAGTGCCAATGCCCCCTATCCCTGAAGCAATAATAACCCCGGTTTCTTCTTTGTAATCTGTGGCACTTAGAATACCAGAATCCTGTATTGCCTCTTCTGCAGCGTAAAGTGCATATTGGGAAAAAAGATCTGTTCTCTTTATTTCCTTCTTTTCCAGTCTTTTAAGTGGATCAAAATCGATAATAAGACCAGCAATCTGTGAATAGAATGGGGTGGGATCAAATCTGTCAATTTTCCTCACCCCATTCTCTCCCTTCAGAGCATTTGCCCAAAATTCAGGAACATCATGTCCTATAGGGGATATTACCCCTAATCCAGTAACAACAACTTTTCTTTTCATTAGAAGAGAATTTATTTTCCTAACTTTTCTTTAATATAATTTACAGCATCACTGACAGTTCTGATCTTCTCTGCATCTTCATCTGGAACTTCTATGTTAAACTTCTCTTCTATGGCCATAACAAGTTCTACTACATCCAAGGAATCTGCTCCCAGGTCCTCTTGGAACCTGGCTCCTTCGGTGATCTGGTCCTCAGTCACTGACAGCTTCTCTATTATGATTTCCTTCAGTTCTTTCATTATATCCATAGTGCCCTCCTTGTTATTTTTTATGCCGAGGGCGGGATTCGAACCCGCACGGATTTTACTCCACTGAGTCCTGAACCCAGCGCGTCTGCCAATTCCGCCACCTCGGCAAAGGTGTAAAGATTATAGTAATGGAAAATTGTTCAGTCAAGTTTTATTTTTTATTTCCATGTTAAAAGCACAGATGTTATAAATAAAATACAAGATTATTTAATTAGGCTGAAGATATCAGAGTGTGGAAGATATTTTAACCGGGTTGCCTATTTTAATACCCTTGGGTGTTATTTCGAATTCTCTGAAAGTCTTATCATGATTTTGCCCCCTAGCTTTCAGGATAGTCAATGCCCTCTTAATCTCAGAGTTACTGTATACATACGCCATTGTTATTATGACATCAGAAAGTATGGAGATGTTTACATCCGAGAAAACTACTTCTCTTGGAAGATTCTCTGTCTCAAGAGCAAGATAGGAGGTTACGCCCCTCTTTCTTAGTATGTTTAAAAGCCCCCACAAAAAATCTCTGTACAGGCGATCGTTGTGGGCTGCAAGATAGAAAGAATTAAGGCTATCGAGTACAAGACGGCTTATGTTTTTTTCTTCTAGCATCTGAAAGATCTTGTAGGCTTCATATTCTAAATCCACTTCTACAGGTGAGATAAATTTGTAATAGACCTTGTCTTCGGGTAAATCCAGCCCTAATTGAATGGCATAATATTTCAGAATATCTGGAGTTTCTTCAAAATTTATCATTAGGGTCACTTCACCTTTATCTGCTGCGGCCTTAGCAAAAAACAAACTTAATGTGGTCTTACCAACTCCTGTAGGCCCCGTGGCAAGAACAATACTTCCTCTTCTTACACCACCTTTAAGGAGATTATCAATTTCTTTAATTCTCAGTGATTCCTTCGTTTCCTCCACTTTATGAATTATCTGAGAAACATGAGGCTTCACTCGAGGATAAATGGAAATTCCATCTTTGGTGATTGTAAATAAATGTTGCCCTGGCATGAAACCAGAACCTCTTAATTTTAGAACTCTCAGATACCTCTTCTGAAACCGTACTTCTTGCAATCCAGAAAGATGTATAATACCATCAACCACCGAATATTCAGGAAACCTGAATATATCCTCTTCTGTATATTCACCTAGAAAGAAAGCAGTAACATCCCACACAGCCAATTTAGCAGAGAAATTGAATATTAACTTCCTGAATTCCTTGTCATCATTCAGGAACTCCCGGATAGATTTGATAGAGTCTATAACCAGAAAATTGGGCTGAACGTTCTTAACCTCCCTGTCAATTAGCTGGATTAGGGAATCAATATCGCCACTGTATATCTTGTCACTAACATCTCTAAAAAATATCTTCTCTTCAATTAGATCTTCCTGAAAAAAGGAAAAAGAGGACTGAAACCTTATCAGTTTGTGCAGGGGCTCTCCTAATGTGGTGATGTAGAGTGTTCTTTGTCCTTCCTTTGCCTTATTGAAGATTATATTCTGTGCAAGAGTTGTCTTTCCAGTTCCCGGAGCACCCATAAAGATAATAGCACTCCCTGCAGGTATACCCCCCTCAAGCACAAAATCTAAGCCTTCAATGTCGGTTTTAATCTTTTTTGTCTCCATGTTTACCTCCAGTTAAATCCTTTTTGACCTTCTTTAAAACCTTGTCCGCTATTCGATCACCCACAATCACTCTTAATACTACGGTAGCTTCAAGAAAAAAATCATTCAAAATACTCAGTTTCTTTCCTTCATTTATCTCTAACTCAAGGAATTCCTGAAGTAAAAGTCCTGAATAATGAACTCCTATATATTCTACCTCCTTGTGGAAAAAACTCAGGTTCCACAGCACTCTTTCTGCGAGTAACTTGAATCCATGTTCCCCTATAAATTTTGATGATTCTTCTGCGAAGATTGATAACCCCTCAAGAGCATCTTTAATATTTTCGAATTTGAATTCTTTCATTATTGAAATTTACAAGCAAATTTTCTGGAGTGTCAAGTTTTTGAATTGATTCATTTTTTGAATTAAAATCCAGTAATGTTCCTAGTGAGAAGAGCAATTGTAATTCTAATTCTTACAATTTTTGCTTTGAACTTAAAGCTTCCGGGTATATCTATAAGTAAACATTCCATAAAAATTATAGGACCTGAAGAGAGGGTGAATTTAGATGAAGATGCAGATACGATTGTGTTCCACCGCCTTCCTGGCCCCGATACCCTTCAAATCTTTAAAAGAAGGGGGAAGATAATTCTTTTATTAAATGATACTGCTGAGAAGAGCGTCACTATAAAACATAGTCCTTTTACATTTTCTCCCTGTGATACCCTTTTTATACCCGCAGAAAACATCAAAATCAAAGAAATACGAATAAATAACAAACCAATTGATTATAATATGATTAATCTAAAAGATTCTGTCATGATTGTAGGACCGCTACAGTACGGCGATAATAAAATTTTCTTAAGTGGAGTCATATCTGGAAGAGAAATAGATACAACACTTTTCTGTTTCAGAAACCGGGAGTTTTATAAAATAGCTGTTATTTCTTCCAGAGTCTCCCCATTCTTTAAAGCCTTGAGATTCTATACTTATAGGCATCCTGAATATAAATTTAAGTTTTATCTCATGAATCGTGGAGTAATTATAGAACTGAATGACTTCTATGTGAACAAAATGAGGACAGTGAAACATCCGGAAGCAGATTTTTGGGTAGTCTATGGATTAAAAGTTTTGAAAAATTTTCCTGAAATACAGGAGAAGTGTGTACTCATCCTTTCTCCCGAGGATGGCAGATATATCAAACTGGATAGTTTCAAGATCCATTTTCAGGACACAATTTATACTATAAAAGAAGCAGGCATTGTGTGGAGAAACCTTAATCTAAAAAAAGTTATCGCCGGGTCCTCTGTCTTAGGCAATTACCCTGCCGCCTGTATTTCAGGGTATAATATTGCGATACTTACAATACCTGATTTATGGGAAATACAGAAATCTAACCCTCTTTTTCTGGACAGAATTTTAACAACTCTTTTTTCTTATGTTGCAGTTCCTAAAATTAAACTTATTCAAAATCTCAAAAATCTTTATATAGTCCTCTCCCCTCCCCCTCAAGAAAATCAGTATCTCAAAATTAAGATAGATAGTAAGCCTTATTGTGGCCTTTTAGAATTTCCCGGTATTATACATTTACCAGAACTCTCACCAGGCGATCACCAATTGTTTATCGAAATCAGAAACAATAATACCACACTATTCTCCAAGGATATTGATTTTTCCCACCAAAAAAAGGTAACCAATAAAGTCTATGGGGTTGAGAGAATAAATAGAATTCCATCAGAAGGGTTATATATAAAAATGGGGTTTATAGAGACTAGGCAAAATATAATTTTTATTCTCCTAGCATTTAGTTTTATATTCTTAACCTGGATATTTGAAAAATTACAGGAGGTTACATCGTGAGGATGGTGGATATTATCAAAAAGAAAAGAGACGGGAATAAACTAACACCTGAAGAGATAACTTTTTTAATAAAGGGGTATACCCTGGGGAATATACCAGATTATCAGGTAGCTGCTTTTTTGATGGCAGTGTACTTTCAAGGTATGGACTCAGAGGAAATGGCCTCTTTAACCCAGGAAATGATGAAATCAGGCGAGATTCTTGATTTGTCTTATATTAAAGCCCCAAAGGTGGATAAACATTCCACAGGAGGAGTCGGCGATAAAATCTCTCTTCCATTGGCGCCACTAGTTGCATCATGCGGAATTGTAGTTCCAATGATATCCGGTAGAGCACTCGGACACACTGGCGGTACTTTGGATAAACTGGAATCAATACCGGGATACAGAACAAGCTTCTCTGTAGAAGAATTCAAACAGCAACTGGAAAAAATCGGAGTCTCCATAATTGGCCAGACAGAAAAGCTTTGCCCTGCGGACAGAAAAATGTATGCTTTGAGAGATGTTACAGCTACTGTGGAGAGTATTCCTTTAATATCAGCAAGCATTATGTCCAAAAAACTCGCAGAAGGTATTGATGGCCTGGTCCTCGACGTGAAAACTGGAAGTGGAGCTTTTATGAAAAAATATGAAGATGCGAAAAAACTGGCAATTGCAATGGTCTCAATCGGAAAAGAAATGGGCAAAAATGTTAAGGCCCTGATAACCAATATGGATGAACCTCTGGGTTACAAAATAGGCAACGCACTAGAAGTCCACGAATCAGTCGAAGTGCTGAAAGAAATGGGTCCTCAGGACGTTAGAGAGCTCACATTGGCTCTGGGAAGTCAAATGCTGATTATCGGGGGAAGAGCTGAAAATGAAAAAGACGCTAGAAATATGCTTCTGGAATCACTTACTTCCGGCAAGGCGTATGATAAATGGGTGGAAATGATAAGCTCCCAAGGTGGAGACCCACATGCAATTCTAAAAGAAGAGTTTACCCATACAGAATATATACACTTTATCAAAGCTCAAAAAGATGGATATCTTTACAAATATGATACCTACAAAGTAGGCGTTGGGGTTTCAATCCTTGGTGCAGGTAGGGAAAGAGTAGAAGACAAAATTGACCCAAAGGTGGGAATTATTCTCCATAAAAAAGTTGGGGACAGAGTCAAAGAGGGCGAAATCGTAATGGAAATTCGCTACAACAGCAAGGAAAAATTAAAGAGAGCAATACCTATTTTGGAGGATTCTTTTATACTCTCTGACTTAAAACCAGAGAAGAAACCTCTGATTTTTGAAATCATTGAATAGCAAAAAATGACAGGCTCGTTCTTGACTGTTTTATCAAACTCCCTTATAAATCTATATTATGGATATTGCAATTAAAATATTAATTATAGCATTAATCTCAATCGGTGTGATTTTAGGGGTGTTTCTATTAATGCTCGTTATTAAACTTCACCGGATATTGGATGAATTCTCCATCACACTACAGGATATTGAAGGTTCTTTACCAGAAATTTTAGAAAATATAAAATTAATAACAGAACGAACTAAAAATATGAGCATTAAAGCGGAGCAAACAGCCAATACTATATCCCGTAATCTAATGTATCTATCCACCCTTGCTCAAGCTGTCAAGATTATGAAAAATATTTTCTCTAAAAAGAAGGAGGAAACTCATGGGTAAAGAGGAAAGGGAGGGTATAGGGAGCTTTGTAGCCTTTTTGATAGGTATGGCTTTTGGTGCAACCATTACCCTTTTACTAACACCAGAAACAGGGAAGGAAACTCGGAAGAAACTTAAAAAAGTTCTTGAAGAAGCACATGATTTTGCAGTGAGTAAAGCAAAAGAAACTTTAGAACAGAAAAAACCTCAAGAGGAGGAAGAAGAGCATGAAAGTGAAAGTAGCAATTAATGGGTTTGGAAGAATTGGGAGACAGATTCTTAAAATAGGGCTTGAAAGAAAAAATCTGGAGTTTGTAGCAGTAAATGACCTTGCAGATCCTGAAATTCTTGCTGCGCTTGTTAAATATGATTCGGTATTTAGAAAATATGAAAAGGAAGTGAAAGTAGAAGATGAACACATAATGGTAGATGGACACAAAGTAAAGGTTTTCAAAGAGAAAGACCCATCAAAAATTCCGTGGGGTGAAGTAGGTGCAGACATAGTTGTTGAAGCTACTGGGCTATTCAGAACTAGAGACAAAGCCGAACTTCATCTCAGAGATTCTGTTAAGAAGGTGGTAATTACAGCTCCTGCAAAAAGCGAAATCGATGCCACAATAGTTATGGGAGTTAATGAACATATATATGATCCTCAGAAACACAGCATAATATCCAATGCTTCCTGTACAACCAATGCCTTTGCTCATCTTGTGAAGGTAGTGCATGAAAATTTCAAGATTAAAAGGGGTATTATGACAACTATTCACTCATATACTAACGATCAGAGAATACTGGATCAGCCACATTGGGATGTACGGAGAGCAAGAGCTGCAGGACTCTCTATGATACCGACATCCACAGGGGCAGCAAAAGCTATCTTCAAAATATTTCCCGACCTTGAGGGGAAATTATCAGCAATAGCTATGAGGGTACCTACAGCAGATGTTTCCATCGTAGATTTCGCATGTGAAGTGGAGATAGAGACCTCCTTAGAAGAAGTTAATACAGCGTTTAAGAAAGCAGAATCCAGATATCTCAAGTACACAGAAGAGCCCCTTGTCTCTGTGGATTACATAGGAGATGAACATTCTGTAATATTCGATGCTACCCTGACCCAAGTTGTAGGAGGAAATTTCATAAAGGTTTTTGGCTGGTATGACAATGAATGGGGTTATTCTGCAAGAGTAGTTGATCTTCTGGAATTTATTGCTAATAAGATGTAGAAGCCATGAAAAAATTAACTATTTTGGATTTGGAAGATTCATTTTTCAGAGGGAAAAGAGTTTTTGTAAGGGTTGATTTTAATGTTCCCATAAAAGATGGGAAGATACAGGATGACACCCGGATAAGAAAAGCCTTACCTACCATAACCTACTTGCTGGACAGAGAGGCCAGGGTAATCCTCGCATCACATCTTGGGAGACCTAAGGGAGAAAGAAAACCAGAACTTTCTTTGAGACCTGTTGCTGAGCACCTCTCAAAAATATTAAAGAAAGAGGTTAAATTTGTAGACGATTGTGTAGGAAATAAGGTACAAAATGCTGTGAAAGCACTTAAAAATGGAGAGGTGATTTTACTGGAAAATCTCCGATTTCATACCGAGGAAACTAAAAACAATGAAAACTTCTCACGTCAGCTTGCAGCTCTATGTGATGTGTATGTTAATGACGCCTTTGGAACAGCACACCGGAGGCATGCCTCAACATATGGCATGGCTCAATTTGTGGAGAAAAGAGTTGCTGGTATTCTTATCAAGAGGGAACTGGAGGCCCTTACAAAGGTAAGAGAAAATCCCGAAAAACCATTTGTAGTGGTTCTTGGAGGTGCCAAAGTTAAAGACAAAATCGAGATAATCGAAAACCTTTTGCCAAAGGCTGATAGATTCCTTATAGGAGGCGGAATGGCCTACACCTTTCTGAAGGCCCGCGGCTCAAGTATAGGAAATTCCATACTTGATGAAGAATCTTTGAATAAGGTGAGTGAATTTCTCAAATCCGAAAAGATTATGCTTCCCATTGACCACGTAGCTGTGAGCGAGATAAGCGAAAATGCCGAGATTAAAATTATAAAGGGTGACATTGAAGAAGGCCTTATAGGCGTAGATATTGGCCCGGAAACACTTAAATTGTTTACTGAAAACATGCCAGATCATGGAACGCTTTTCTGGAATGGCCCCATGGGAGTATTCGAAATAGATAAATTCAGTAAAGGTTCAATCGGTATAGCCCAAGCTATCAAGGAAGCGACTTCAAAGGGTTTATATACTGTGATCGGAGGCGGAGATACAGTGAGTGCTATCCATAAAGCTGGCTTAGAAGATGAAGATTTTTCTCATGTTTCTACAGGAGGAGGTGCAACTTTAGAATTTCTTGCCGGGATAAATCTGCCAGGAATAGAAATGCTAGAAGATAAATAGAAGAATGTTTTTTATATTGGCTTTATTGGTATCTTCCCTCAATTTCAAATTGCTTGCATATATTGAATACAACCCTAAAACTTTTCCTGTAAGTGTACATGAGCAGATAGATGCAGGTCCACCGCGTGGTCCAACAGCCTTCGATGTGGAACGTGGAAAGGCTTACTTTTACAATTATCTGAACAATTCCATCATTATTGCTCAAGGAGAAAGTTTAAAGCTTGTGCCACTAAACTTAAAAACCTCAGTTTACGATATTCTTGTGGACAGCAACAATATTTACCTACTTCTCTCATATAAAGGTATGATTTTAAAATTAGAAAAAGATTATAAAATAATAGATACAATAAAATTTGATATTAAAGGTTGCCCTTTATCTGCCTTTCATTTCAGAAAAGCCAATAAAAAGATATTTTTAATGTGTTCCCTTGATCCGGAGAGTGTTTTTGATGTATCAACAAAAAGCTGGGTTTTATACAAAAATCCGAAGTTCTTTGACTCATACTATACAGTATTGGGAGAAACTGCAGATGGTGGACTGTTTTTGGCCCGCAAGGATACTATTTTTATTTATGAGAATCACAAAATAGAATTCTTATTGTCCCTCACTGAGGTTCCACAGTTTGTGGAACCACTGTCTCCTCCATATAAGGTGAAATCAGGACATTTATATATATTCTTCTCAGACGAAAAGGGAGCTGGAATTTATCAAATAAGATGATCCTGTTTGCTTTATCTTTTTTAATTACTGTAACACGTGCAGAGGTGATACAGGAAGCCAGAGAACATGCAGAAGCAATCTGGTTCTGTGAGGACAGGCATGTGGCACCAGTTCCCCAATGTCCAGATTGGACATCGGATTATGAAGCAGGGAATACATACATGGGCGAGGCCTATGAATGGGGAGGTTGGGATACTCCTGAACTTTTCATCTATAATCTCACCCAAGGACTTAGACCAGGGGCTCATTCTGATAATGACTGCCAACAATGGGGAGACCCATCTTGGGCCACAGGTGAAGACTGTTCAGGTCTGGTTTCCAGGGCTTGGAGACTTCCTTATAAACATAGTACACGTATGCTGCCAGGAATTTCGGATACAATACCATATGACAGCTTGAAACCTGGAGATGTCCTTGACAGGCCGGGTTCTCATGTGGTAATTTTTTACTCGTGGGTTGACTCTGCTCATACACAACTTTTAGTTTATCAGGCTACTGATAGAAGACCAGACCCTTGTTTAACAGCTTTGGACCTTCGGTATAGGTCTTATTATTCCTCTAGAGGATATATTGCTTTAAGATACAAAAACATAGAGGAAGACACATCTATCCATGAGATGGGCGATAATTTTGATTCCGATATTGTAGTTTTTATAGTAGATAATATACTCAGGGTAAATTTCAGGGAATTGCCTGAAAAAGCTGAACTTAAACTCATAAGCGTTGATGGGAAGGTACTAATTAAGAAAACACTAACTGAAGCCAGTAAAAATATTGAAATAAGCTTGAAGGAGTTACCCTCTGGACTATACAACCTCGTTATAAACCAAGGGAAAAATGTTGTATTCAGAAGGCCTATTATTCTGGTAAAAAATCCTTAAGTCTTTCACCGAAGCGCATTTTAAGTTTCTTGAGAGCTCTATCTTTTAATTGTCGTATCCTTTCCCTTGAAACTCCCATCATATTTCCGATTTCTTCGAGTGTTTTTGGAGTACCATCCTCCAGTCCAAAATATAATCTCAAAATTTTTCTTTCTCTCTCACTCAATGTGGATAAAGCTTCTTCAACGACTTCGTGTAGTTCTTTCTGAGCATAGTAACTCTCGGGAGAAGGCAGTGCTGTCTGCCCTAAAATATCCACCAGTAATCTTTTTTCATTATCTTCATATATAGGACGGTCAAGGGAAACTTCTCCCGAAAACATGCTGTAGGTTTTCTGAATTTCCTGAGGAGACATACCTGTCAAATCAGAAAGCTCTTTAATGGATGGCATCTCTCCGGTTTCTTCCATAATATCCCTTGTTGCATTTCTGAGCGTTTTCAATTTTTCCTTATGAGTATCAGACAGTCTTATCAGTTTGGACTGTTCGCTGAGTGCTTTTAAAATCGCCTGTCTGATCCACCATATGGCATAGGAAAGGAATCTAACATTTCTGTTCGGATCAAATCGCTTAAGGGCCTTTAAAAGGCCCAGATTTCCCTCATTGATTAAATCTGAAAGAGGAACCCCCATATTGGCATACTTATATGCAAAGGATACTACAAACTTAAGATGCGCATAAAGAAGTTTTTCAATAGCCTCTCTATCACCCTTCTTCGCTTTAATAATTAATTCTCTTTCTTCCTCGGGTGAAAGTTGGGGTAAATTGCTGATTTCCTTGAGGTAAATCTCAAGGGACTGGTCATCAGGAGGGAAGGGATTCATCAGCGTATTCCATACTTTTTCATCAATTTATTAAGATCTTTTTCAGCCTCAAGAATCCTGACCACCTGCTCCACTCGCAGTCCCCTGTCCTTCACCAATACCTTTATTATCTTTAGTTTTTTTATGTCGTTAAAAGAATATAACCTCGTATTTTTATGGGTTCTTTTGGGTACCACAATGCCACGTTTTTCATAAAGTCTCAGTGTCTGTATATGAAATCCACTTAGCTTAGCGGCTACACTAATGACAAATAATGGTTCATCAGGTTTAATCTCCAGCATGGTCATCCAGAGCCACGTTTATTTTATTTATTACTTACCAGTTTATTGTATACCTCTATAGGATAAACTTCAAGTGATTCAATCCAGCTTGAAAGTCTCTCAACCCTCTCTTCGGGGTCTTCTGGTATAAGTAGTGGTCTTCCCCTACAATCTACGATTACTCCAACCACTCCACCTTCTACTTCTCCCTCCAGTCTTTTTCCTTTACCAGCACCTACATCAAAGTTCTTGTCAGGCTCAATAACAACTTTCGCTTTTTCTCCGACCCCCAGAGAAATCTTAAAGAATTCTCCAAATTTAACTTCTCTTTCAATTTTTCTACCATCTGGGAGCACAACAGTAAGATTCATGCAGGGTTTCCCTTCCTTAGATATACCCTTGGGAGCAATTGCACTACCGAGTCTTATAAGACAATCTCTATCAAATACTTCAGTAGCAGCCTCCTCATGAACATTTGAGAGTACGCCTAGGTGGGGCATCATAAATATGGAATCTACGGTCAACATGGTGATTCCTTCAGGCTGAAAAGCATCGAGCATCATCATTGCAGACTGGACTCTCCTGGGAGCGTGAGACAGAACTCCTCCAGATCCAATAAGAAGAGCAAGGGACATCATGTCAACCAATGTTGCTCCGGTCATGGTCTGTGCAAAAGCCTCCGAGATTGTTCTTTCCTGTTGTACACCTTTTAGCCCCACTGCCATTGTCTTGTGGTGTTCAAATGCAAGCCTGAGTGCTTCCCTGGCTATGGCTTGTTCAATTATTAATTCCTCCAGTGTCTGTGGGATTGTGGTAGGTCTGATCATTTTATTTCTTATTCTATTTTTAAGGTCATGCTCTTCGATATGAAATGGAACCCATCTGAGAATATTATCAACGCCTGCCTCTACAAGTACGTTAGAAATAGAATAACTCATACCAAGATTTGCAGATACAGTTCTATTGAAGACACCCTGAAATACTGAAAATACATCGGTGGTAGCGCCTCCAATATCCACACCTATCACATCAATATTTTCTTTTCTTGCAACTTTTTCTACTAGAAGTCCTACAGCACCAGGAGTAGGCATTATTGGGACATCTGTCCATGTCATAAGCTTTTTATAGCCTGGAGCATGTTGCATCACGTGTTCCATAAAAAGTTCGTGGATTGCATTTCTTGCAGGTCCAAGATTTTCTCTCTCTAGGACGGGCCTTATATTATCCACTATATGTAAAGCCACCTTATCTCCAAGTATCTCTTTTATCTTTTCTCTGGCATCTTTATTACCAGCATAAATGACGGGAAGTTTATATCCCACTCCAAATCTTGGCTTTGGATCTGCAGCTCTGATGAGCTCAGCAAGCTCAACTACATGCTTTATGGTTCCCCCGTCAACACCACCTGCAAGGAGTATCATATCTGGCCTAAGTCTCCGGATAAGTTCCACTCGTTCGTGAGGCATTCTACCGTCATTAGATGCAATAACTTCCATTACAATAGCGCCTGCACCAAGAGCTGCTCTTGCTGCACTCTCAGCAGTCATAGACTTCACAACCCCTGCCACCAGCATCTGGAGGCCTCCTCCAGCTGAAGATGTGGAAACGTATATATCTACTCCCTCTTTTTCGTCTTTCTTAGGTTTTATTAGTTTCTCCCCATCAAGGAAAGTGATCCCAGTTAATTCCTCTACTTCTCTAAAAGCGTTTAATACACCTTTAGTAACATCTTCAAAGGGAGCTTCAACAGTAGTTGGAGCCTCCCCCCTGGTAATTAATCTGTAACTTGAATCTTTTTCCTCAATAAGAATTGCTTTTGTAGTCGTACTGCCACAATCAGTCGCTATAATTCTTTTGATTTTTTCCTTTTCGATCATCTCCTTACCTCCCAGATGTAGTTATATAGAATAATGCACTATTTTCCTAAAATCAAGGAATGATAAGGGCCACAGACTCCTACTATACCTACTGGTCGGCTACCGAGTGCCTTACCTATTTCACTCATTGTAGGTCCTATAATAATGTCTATTCCGTTTTTCTCAGCGAATAGCTGAATATCTCTCTTTGAACGGTATGATAAATCTCTAGCCAGTATAATTAATTTTATTTTCTTTTTTTTATATTTTATTGCCTTCCTTCCAACAATAATCTTGCCTGCTTTTTTCAATATTCCCAGGTTCTGAAGATTCATTTTATTATCCGTAGAATATCAAAAAAGGTGATGAGAAGCATGAGCATGATCAAAAAAGCAAAGCCTACTAATTGAAGCCATGTTTGTATGGATGAGGAGAGAGGTTTCCTTCTCACCGCTTCTACAGAAAATATTAATACATGCCAGCCATCAAGTGCCGGGAATGGAATAATATTAATTACAAATAGATTCACAGAAATAAGACCTACCAAAAATAGAAGATTAAAAAGTCCGTATTCCCGTGAAGATTGAACCATTTTCCCTATCATTATTGGGCCACCAAGATTTTTAACAGAACTCTTTCCTCTTACAAGTCTTACAAGATACCTAAGGAGCAATACAGTAGTATCATAACTTTTCACCAGCGATACTTTAAGCGACATTAAGGGCGGGAGTCTTTTGTAAACCATGGGCAATAAAACACCTATTCTGCCTATTTTCGAACCATCTGGAAGTTCTACTAATCTGGGGACAATGATGGTTCTGATTGTATCCTTTCCTCTCAGCAAAGTTATTGAAAGGCTTTCATCGGGATGTGATCGGATAAGATCCACAAATTTTTCCCAGGAATTCACCGATTTATTTTCTACTTTCAGTACAAGATCGCCTCGTTTTAAACCGGATTCCCAAGCAGCTCCTCCCTTTTCTACTTTGTATATTAACGGTGGGATATAAGGTACAATCCCTAAGGAATCTGAAGATTTTCCCGTTAATACAAGGGAAAGTATCTGACCATTTCGGTATATTTTGACCACATTTGTGTCTCTTCGGGCGTATTCAACATAAAAATCATCCCACGATTTTACTTTTATATCGTCAATCTTTACAATACTATCCCCCGGCATGATGCCAGCAAAATAGGCTCTGGAGCCTTCTTCCACTCTTTCAATTTTTGTAATCGGGATTACAGGATAACCAACTGCTGAATAAGCCACAATAAATACGAGAATAGCAAAGATAAGATTAAATATAGGACCCCCTAATACAATAGTAATTTTTTTATAGAATGGTTGAGCTAAAAAATCATGCTTTTCATAGTGATCTTTTCCTGGATCTTCACCTGACATCCTCACATAACCGCCAAAGGGAATTATACGCAGAGAATAAACCGTAGCACCAATCTGTTTCTTTACAATATAAGGTCCAAATCCAATTGAAAATTCAAGGACTTTTACTCCATTAAATTTGGCCAGTAAAAAATGACCAACTTCATGAATAATAATTAAAATGCCTATTATGAATATTGTTAGAATTACTGTGCCCACAATGTGACTATTTTAAGCTATCTTTGAAGTTTCTTCAAAACAAGTGCTAAATGAACAGGGTTATATATCCGAATATCATGAGTAGTATAATACCTGTGAATAACTTAATGCGGGCAATGTTGTGCTTAAATAGAAGTTTTATAACACCTTCTCCAGCAAAGATACAGACCAAGCCTATAATTAACAATGGAATCAGAAAAAAGAAATTATAAATTAAAAGATACACCACAGGGCTACCTACACTTCTCCCGTGTCTGAGCATTACAAGAATTGTGGGTAAATAAACCTCCCCCGTACAAACAAGCTCAAGGGATGAAACTAAAAATCCCGTAAGAAAAGCACTGGAGAAAAGATATTTTTTTATGCTTTTCTTGGTCTTCTCTCTGAGACTACTGCTCATTTTTAGTGTCATCTCTTCAAATTTACCTTCTTTAGCTTTGAAATAGTCCCGAAAATTCAATACGGCGAATACTAGAGTAAAAGCCGCTATCACAATTTTTATAAACACTCTTGCCTTTTGTATTTTTTCAAATGATTTTAATATTCCCATAATGCCTATACCTGCAAGAAAATAAAAGACCAGAACTCCACCTGCATAAAACAAGAGGATAAGTAGCATTTTCTTTCTAGAGTCAGTGAAAAGACTTAAATATGTAATCAGAAATAGGAAAGTAGCAAACACACAAGGGTTGATGCCATCAAGAAGGGCTGCACTTATAACCGGGAATAGGGAAAGGTCCGGAATTTTTATATTATAACGAGGTGCAGCTTTGAGATTCACACTGAGAATCTTTCTTATGCTCTCAACATTAATGGAATTACCCGCTAAAAATTGCCCTCTATAATACACCAGTGGTGGACCACTCTTAATTCCAGCCTTTCTTGCCTGTAGTAATAAATAAAATCCTGTATCTTCGGCACTGCTCACATAATTGATTTTTATTTTTTCATTTTCTTTTTTTAATCTCTTTAGTATGTAATAAGCTTCAATACATTCTTTGCAGCCTGGTATGTATACTAAGTATAAGGTACTGGAGTCGGGCGTAAAGGGTATCGCCTCACCATTAGATGGAAACAGCAAACTCTGGGATTTTTCGAAGTTGTTTTTCCCTAAAAATTTTTTGAGGAATTCGTTCTTGTTGTACGTTTTGCCCTCAAGAACAAAATAAGGTATACTACCATCAGTAGGTGGTTCAAATTTGCTTATATAGACATAATTTTCCTCTTTTGAAATATCTATTTTTTTATAAAAGGGGGAAATTTGCTGTATTTGTGCTTCATATTCTGAAAAAAATTGAATGCATTCATGGCATTCCGAAGAATAAATGACAAAAAGTGTATCTGCTTTAGAATAAGAAAGTATTAGAATAAATAAGAGCCAGAGATTACTCACTTTTCTCTACTAGAGTGTACCTGTATCTTTTAAACCAGCCATGGAAACCGCCTCTTAATATAAAACTGTTCTTATAACCTTTATCTCTCAAATAGCGGATTAGCTCTATGGGTTTTTCTTCAGAATACACCAATACAATTGTAACATCTTTAGGTATAAACAGTTTTTCAAACCTCTGTTTGAATTTGTCTTTTGGAATCCATTCGGAACCAAGAATATGCATTTTCTCAAATAGTTCCCTTGACCTCAAATCGAAAATAATACAATACCTACCCATGAGTTCCGATGGATCCAAAAAATGTTTATTAACAGTTCCTACCAATTTAAGAACAAAAATAGAAGTTTCGGGATCATTTGATTTGATAAAAATTGCCTTGGTAGTTTTTCCTCTGTATCCTTTGGTATCAAATCTCACTTTTATTGTAGTGGAATCCCCCGGAGACAGTTCCGTTTCGCCGGTATTAGCAGCTGTACAACCGCAGCTGGTCCATACTTTAAGGATTTTTAAAATTTCGTCACCTGTATTCTTTATAAAAAAAGTATGCGTAACAACAGTTCTTTCTTCCACTTTTCCAAAGTCGTATACATTTTCACTACAGGATATCCTGGGGCTTATAAATAAAAGATGAATGAGGAGAATTAGCATGTCACAAATTATATATTGTGTATCACCTACTTTCAAGATGAGAATAAATTACTTTAAAATATACCCATGAAGAGTTACATTCTTGTTTTAAAACTCCATAAAAAAATTATAATTAGGGTTGGAAGACTCGGTGAGATATTGTTCCTCCCCGGAACATATCTTTATATAGGAAGTGGAAGAAAGTACTTACATGCCCGAATTAAGAGACACCTGAGAAAAAACAAAAGGTTGAGATGGCATATAGATTACCTCACTGCAAGTCAATATGTGGATGTAGTAAAAATTTTTGTTTCAAAGCTGGAAGAAGAGGAATTGGTACAAAAAATATTAAATAAATTTGGCAGCCAAATCCTACCTGTTAAAGGTTTTGGCTCAAGTGATTCAACATTTCACAGCCATTTGTTTTATACCCCTGATTTTATAGAAGATTATCTCCACTCCTTCGTTAACCCCTTGACTTTATAAGGCAAATCCGGCATACTAAATAAAATGAAATGTCCTTTTTGTGGAAAAGAAAATCCTCCGTATGCATCTTACTGTCTCTATTGCGGTCATAACTTGAAAGAAGAGTATATTCTACACCTAACACATGGTGAAAGAAGATTGGTCACTGTCCTTTTTGCAGATGTTGCGGGATTTACCAAAATAAGTGAACAGTTAGACCCAGAGGATGTACTTTCTTTAATAAATAAATTATTTGAAAAGCTGGAGATGCCCATAGAAAAATATGGTGGCACCATCGATAAATATCTTGGGGATGGTGTCATGGTTATTTTTGGAGCTCCACAGGCACATGAAAATGATCCGGAAAGGGCTTTAAGAGCTTCCATGGAGATACAGGAAATTGCAAAGGAATATTTCCGCAATTTTCCGCAAAAACTGGGCATTAAAATCACTATCAACACCGGTGTTGTAGTGGCAGGTTATTCAGGAGGTAAAGCCAAAAAATCATATACAGTTATTGGGGACATTGTAAATGTTGCGAAAAAAATGCAGGATATTGCAGATGCAGGCGAGGTCCTTGTAACAGAGACTGTTAAAAACTTTACATCTTACCTGTTTGATTTTGAAGACATGGGACTAAAATTCCTTGCTGGTAGGGAGGAACCAATTCATGTGTATAAACTAACAGGATTTCGAAAGGGTAAGGGAGGAGAACTCAAGGCAATAAAAGGGAAATTGATACCACTTGTGGGAAGAAGTAAAGAGCTTAATATACTACTCAATAGAAAAGAGCTCGCTTTTTCTGGTAAAGGCCAGCTGGTGGAAATTACTGGAGAAGCTGGAATCGGAAAATCCAGAATGAAGCTTGAATTGAAAAATTCCATGGCCCCTGGTCAAGCAAATGTATATGAAGGTGCCTGCATAAATTTTGGGCGTATTTTTCTATATTGGCCTTTTATCGAAATACTCCGTAATATCTTCGAGATTACACCAGATGACCACAAAGAAGCAATCCGATGGAAATTAAGCAAACAGGCAGAAAAATTAAACCTAGAAATCCCAGCTGTTGAAGTTCTCGCTAATCTGATGGGAATTGGTTCTGCTGAGGAAATAATAGAAGAAAAAATGGTAATATTTAATTCCATTCTCACATTTTTTGACAAATTGAGTCAGAAAAAGCCTCTGGTATTGATCTTCGAAGACATCCACTGGATTGATGAGGCATCTCTTGAACTTCTGAGATTTCTCGCTGAAAAGATCTCCACAAAGCGGATACTGATGCTGTGCTTACACAGACCAGAATTTAACCCTGCTTTCCCTGAGATGGAGCATATAACCATAATTTTTCTAAGTCCTTTAAGTTTCCCCGAAAGTAAACAATTTATTAAATACCTACTGGGCGTTGAAGATGTACCAGATAGTTTTGTAGAAATAATTGTCCAAAAATCCGAAGGAAACCCATTATTTATGGAGGAAATAATCAGCAGCCTTGCAGGGCAGGGATACATCAGTATAGAAAACAGGAAATTAAAAATTCTCAAAAAGATAGAAACTACTGATATTCCTGCATCAATCCATGCTCTTATAACTTCTGAGCTTGACAAACTCCCCGAAGACCTTCGGGAAATAATAAAAATTGCTGCTGTAATCGGAAGAGAATTTAATGTAAGACTCTTGGCAATAATAGCGAGGACCGAAAATTTGGAGGAAAAATTGAGAGAGTTGGAAAATAAAGGTTTTATTTACAAAAGTAAGAGTAAGAAGGATGTATATATCTTTAAACACTCGTTCGTACGAGATGGTGCTTATTCTCTGCTGTTAAAATCCGAGAAAAAACAGCTACATGCTACAGTGGGATTTGCTATAGAAAATATATTCAAAGACAGGTTAGAGGAAAATTACGACTTCCTAGCTTATCATTTTTATGAAGGTGAGGTAACCACAAAGGCACTCGAATACCTAATCAAGGCAGCACGAACTCACCAGAAACTTCATATGTATGTTATGTCTTATGAAAAATTTAAAAAGGCACTGGATGTTATGAACAAGATGAAGATTAAAGAACGAAGCCCACAATCAATAGAGTGGCAATATTTTATCTATCTTGGAAAAGGAAAAGCTGCTGAAATACTGGGAAGATGGAACGAGGCTCTAGCAGATTTCCAGAACGCTTTTTCCATAGCCCAGGATATCAAAAATATTGAATACCAGATGGAGTCGGGATATTATCTAGCAGAATTGTTATTCTTAAAAGGTGAATATCAAAATGCCCTCAAGTACATAGAAAGGCTCGAAGGACTATCTCCTCGTAATTCTTTTTATATTGATTTGAAATTATTGAAATCCGAGATCTTGCAATTACGTGGTGAGTATGAAAAAAGTATAGCATTATTAGAAGAATCCTTAGCCTATCCAAGGGTGGAATCAGATACTTTTCTAAAAATAAAATTTTATACCAAATTAGCTGCTCTATACTTAGAGAAGGGAAATTTTAAATTAGCCCATTACTACACAAAAGGGGCAAAAAAACTTGCTCAATCTCTTGAAGAACCATATACACTAAATATCTCATTGAATTTGGTAGCTGAACAGCTAAACAAATTGGGTGTTTATGAAGTGGCACAAGATATACTAAGTAACGCAGTTAAAATCTCTCGAGAAGTTGGGGACAAACAAACGCTTCAGAGAATCTTTTATAATCTTGCATCTACGAAGGAAGGACTTGGAGAGGTTAGTGAGGCCCTTTCTCTGCTCCGTAGAGCCTTAGAAATTTCAATACAAACAGAGGATAGGTACTTTACGGGAATTATACTGAAAAAAATAGGAAAAATACACGTAGATTATATTAAAGATAGAAACCAAGCGATTCAGAATCTGAAACGATCCTGTGAAATATTCCAATCTATCGGGGAAAAATTAAATTTCTATGAAAACTATGTGCTTTTATCTAAAATATATGCCGATCAATCCCAATTGGAAGATGCGTATTCTATAATAAAAGAGGCATCTTCTTGGTTTAAAGAAAGTAAGGTAGAAAAGAATTATCTTGAAGCTACGCTAACCCAAGCTTACATTGAAATATTAAGAGGTGAATTTGATGAAGCTTATCGTAAAAGTATAATCAAAAGTAAGTACAAAACTGGTGAATTGAGTTTACTCTCCTGTGAGCTCAAAACTTTCCTCTTCTTGTTACAAAAAACTCCGAAAATATCCGAAGAGTTAGAAACACTGGCTAAGGAAATTAAAGAGATTGAAAAATGGCCTCTATCCAGGGCCTGTACTATTCGCTTAACTATTGTTAAGACATTATTAAACATAATGAACGGACAATACACCGAGGTTATTTCCCTATATAATAAATTTACGGCATCTTTACCGATTACAGAATTTAGGGAAGAAAGAGCCTTTCTCAATACATTGGCGGGGTTCGCCAGGGGTATGGAAGGGGAAAAAGACCAAGCCATATTTATGTTTGAGGAGTCTTTGGGACTCTTGGATATTCTGGGCAGTATTCCTTTAAGGATTATTGCACGATATTTCTATTTGAAATTCGCTATAATAAAAGGCCTTAAAGAGATTTATGAAAAAGAATTACCGGTAATTGAACAACAAATAAAGGACTATAATATTAGGGGACTTTCATTATTAACCCGTTTACTTCAAGAAGAACGTAATAAAATTGCACAACAGAAAAAATTTGAATAAAATATAGAGGATAGAGAAATGAAAGAATTAACTACACTTATAGAAAAGGCATATCGAGCTTATAGAATTTACCCCAGGGGGCATGAGATACCCAAACATTTCTTGAGGCAGGTCTGGGAAAAACTCAAAGAACTTTTCGCATCCCGGGCAGAAATTTCTTTTTACATAGAAAGGAATAGAATCTTAGACGAGGAGGGAAATATCATACTAGAAGGCGAAGAAAGCGAAGAAAACTTCTCCTGGTTTTTGTATAAAGGGGGGATAAAGGGTGTTGTAATAACCCCTCAAATCTCACTGTATGAACTTAAGGACTTTTTCGAAGCAATAGGTGAAGTAAATAATCTCGATCAGGATAAATATGCCCTCCTTGTGGCCTTAAATAAACGGAATTTTGAGGGTATAAGTTATGAGATCGCGCCAGAATTTATTGAAGATGGGAATGTCTTCATCCCTGAAACTTTTGAAGAATTTAAAAAACTAAAAGAAAAGGAACCCAGAAGTGAACCTCTTGAAGTGGATGAAAAACCTGTAGCAAAAATAGAAATCCCCATAATTATAGAATCCAGAGAAGTGTTTAAGATTTCATATGAAGAAGAGCAGCTTCTTCAGGAAGAGATCGAGAAAGAACGGGAGCAAAATAAATTACATAAATTACTAATATATTTAATTGAAATATTGAAAGAATCAGATCTTCCCAATTTTAATAGGATTATTGATGCTATAGAAGAACTTCTGCTCATAGAAATTAAAAATAAAAACTTGAAAAGAATTTTATCGGTTTTTAAGAATCTTAAGCAGCTTACCGCTTCAGCAGGACAGTTGGTCTGGGCAACTCAAAAAATTAAAAGAATAGAATTCCTCTTTCGAAAAATTTCAGATTCAAAACTTATTTCGGGGATTCTAGAGGAAGACAAACTGAATAATAAAGAAATTCAGGAATTTATTGCCCATTTAAAACCTCCAGTAGTCATTGATATTCTGGAGATAGCAGCAAAAACTGAAAAACACGCAAGAAGAAATGCACTTCTAAAAGGTATTTCAAAAATTGAAGGATTGGACATTAACAAAATAACGCAATATCTCAAAAGCAATATTGAGCATAAAGACCTCTTAATCGCTGGAATTGAACTCCTGGGGATGGTTTGGGATGAATCTTCCACTATGTTTCTTGAAAGTTTGAAAAATATGGAAGATGAGGACATACGAGTAGCGCTCGTGAAGGCCCTGTTTTCTTTAAAAGGTGACATATCGCCTTTTATTAATGACATAAGTAGCAAGGTAAGACTGATTGCCTATCAGGAGCTAAAAAAGAATCCCAGAAAAGACTACGCAGAATTGATTGCCAAAAAAGTCCTTGATCCCTCTATCCACAATTTTGATACACTGGAAAAACAAATTTTCTTCTCCCTTGCTGCGCTTTATGTTAATAACGAAGAAGTATCCAAAAGTATTAAAAAACTTCTAAATTATCGCCCATCCTTTTTAAAAAGAATCTTTGAAAATAAAAAAACACTAGACACAATAAATACTCTTATCCATTCCTTGGCAGAAACTAAGTCGAAAAAAGCCTTTGAGATTCTTTTGGAAGGTGTTACCGGGGCACGTTATAAAAAGGTCAGACATATGTGTAAAGAAACACTTAAAAACTTAGGAGGTGGTTTTTACGGTGGAGAAGAGAGAAATAGATGAAAAAATAGTGATCTGGCTTCAAGCTTTGATGAACAATATCAAACTTTATGACAAAGGACACCCTGCTATACAGAAAAGTCTGACCGAACTTTTGAGCTTGATAAAACCGAAGCTTGAGGAAGACGGTGAATTAACCATCACCTTAAGAAGCTGGTATCTTTATATAAACGGAATGAGGATTAAAATAAAAACCACTAATTTTCTCCAACTAAAAAATTTCATGGAGCTTCTTTCTGAAAAGGACATAGGAGGAATAGTAATTAACCAAAATGTGAAAAACGAAGAAGTTTTGCTTTTCCTGGAACTATTAACAAAGGAAGATTTACATCGGGAAGACATTTTAAAATTATTAAAAGAAAATGAAGTACAAAGTATTCATATATTACCACTTGTGCATTCTGGAGAAATTATTGACCCTAAAAAACGGGTTAAACAGATATATTTTGAGACTATTAACTTAGTTAAACAAATATCAACAACTGAAAACATAACCCAGAAATTATTTAGCAAATTCACGGTGGGTATCTACTATCTCATAGATACACTCAAGGCATCAGAAGGACTTCTACTCGGTCTAACAGTAGTGAAGAATTATGATGATTACCTTTACAATCACTCTGTTAATGTTGCAATTCTCTCACTTTCCATAGGCGTGAGAATAGGTCTTAAGAGTAAAGAACTTCTAAAGCTGGGACAATCGGCCCTACTCCATGATATCGGAATGACTCAAATCCCCAAGGATCTCCTGGTTAAAGAAGGAATATTAACTCAAGAAGAATGGAAAATCGTTAAAACTCACCCCATAATTGGTGCAGAAATGACTATGGATCTAGTGGGACTCAATGAAGAGACAGCAGATATAATTCTTGCAGTACTTGAACACCAGAAAGGATACGATGGCAGTGGCTATCCTGACTTTGTCAATGTAAAACCTCTCTCATTGTTCTCACGAATAATACAAATTTCTGATTTTTATGACGCTGTCACCACCCCACGAATTCACAATCCTGTTCCCATGTCACCTGCGGAAGCTATGGCTCATCTAATCAAAAATGCAGGGAAACTCTTTGATCCTATCCTTTCGAAATTTTTTGTGAATTTACTGGGCATCTATCCACTGGGAACACTTGTATTTTTGAATACAGGAGAATGGGGACTGGTAATAGGACAACCCCAGGATAGGTTGAATATACACAAACCTGTAGTACTTCTGATCAAAGACTCCACAGGGAAGGATATACCAAGAAGAATAGTGGATTTGAGTAAATCTGATCTCGAAATTAGAGAAGCTGAATCACCATGGAAATTTGGAATTGACCCTGCAGAATACTTTCTGGAATAATTATTTCCTTCTCCTACGCCTCCACTCCATCAATTGTTCCACGGATAAGGTATTAAGGATATCATCTGGTTCGAGCCAACCTCTACGTGCTACACCTACTCCCAATCTCATCATCCAGAGCTGCCCTATATTGTGGGCATCTGTTCCTATGCTCAATTTTACTCCTTTTTCTTTTGCAAGGCGAACATTAATATCGTTCAAATCTAATCGTTCATAGTATGCATTGATCTCGAGAGCAATATCTTTCTCGCAGGCCTTTTCAATGATTTTTTCAATATCCACTCTGTAACCTTCCCTCTGTCCAATTAATCTACCTGTAGGATGAGCAATCACATCTACATGAGGATTATCCATGGCTTTCAGGATTCTTTCCGTTACATCTTCATCTTTTTTCCAGATGTGTATAGCTGCAACCACAAAATCCAGCTTCTCTAATATTTCATCTGGATAATCAAGAGTTCCATCCTGTAATATATCCACTTCAGTTCCTGCAAGTAGTCTAATCCGAGGGTACTTTTGATTAACTTGTTCTATCTCTTCCAACTTTTTAAACAACCGATCTATTTCCAGTCCGCGAGCATATTTTACACTTCTTGAATGGTCACAAATAGCAATATATTCATAACCTCTTTCAATTCCTTTTAATGCTATCTCTTCTAAGTCGGCGGTACCATCAGAATAGTGGGAGTGCACATGCAGATCTCCCCTGATCTGATCCTCTTTCACAAGATTGGGCAAAGCATCATTCCGAGCAGCTTCTATTTCTCCCCTGTCTTCTCTCAATTCAGGCGGGATCCATTTAAGTCCCAAAACCTTATACACTTCCTCTTCGCTGGCCCCGGTTATCTTTTTTTCACCTTTAAAGACCCCGTACTCTGAAACCTTTAATCCCTTCTGTTTCGCTATAGACCTGATCTTGATATTGTGTGCCTTTGAACCAGTGAAATACTGTAAAGCTGCTCCCCATGAATCTCTGAGAACAACTCTCAAATCCACCTGGTACCGATCCTCAAAAATACAGGAACCCTTAGTTTCACCCTGAGCAAGAACTTTAGTAACACCAGGCAATTCAGTAAAATATCTTATGATTTTAAATCCATCCTGTCCCACCACTAAAATATCAAGGTCACCAACTGTTTCTTTCATTCTTCTAAAAGAACCGCAGGGAGAGATCAACTCAACCTCTTTCAATTCTTTCAACCTGCCCACTATATCCTCGACGAGGGGGATCGCAAGCCCGATGGGTACTCTGTCTTTCATTCTTGTATAAAGTTCAAGACCTTTTTTAATATTTTCTACTTTTTTAGCACCCATACCGGGCAATTTTTCAAAAGAACCATCCTCCAAAACTTTCTTCAAATCCTCTAAATTTTTGACTCCGAGCTCATCATAAGCCAGTTTCAAGGTCTTTGGACCAAGACCCGGGACATCTAGAAGTTCCAGCAAATCCTGGGGAACTAGTGACATTACCTCTTCATATTTCCTCATCTTCCCGGTTTCCAGATACTCAGCGATTTTCTTAGCAATCCTTTCACCAATTCCAGGAATAGTCATAAGGCCTTTGAGGCCTTTCTCTTTATATACTTCCTCTACATCTTCCACTAGATCATTTAGTACCCGTGCAGCTTTCCTGTATGCACTTATCTTAAAAGGATTATCCCCCATAAATTCTAGGGCATCGCCTATCTTTTCAAATATTTGTGCAAGTACCTTATTCTTATTCATAATTTTATTTTAACGTTTTATTCTGTTTTTTCAAGAGTCAAAGTTCTTGCTCCAACAGACATGTAAAAATATAATATTGTCTAAATTACAATCGAGGCAATACTATGGAAGAAGAACTAAAATTTGAAGATATAATAAATGTATTAAGAAGTAGAAAAAAAATAATTATTATGTCGATTATCTTTGTTACTCTCCTCTCGATAGTCTATAGTTTTCTTAAGTCTCCTGTGTACGAGGCAAAAGTAAGAGTGAGGCTCCCGGGCAGCAGTCAGGTGACAGAATTCTTTTTTGCAGGGATGACAAATCCTTGGAACGATGTTCTCACTCAACTGGAAATTATAAAATCAATAAATGCAGCTAAAAGAGTTATAAATAAGCTGGGTCTACGTTTTCGTGTATTGGATAAAAAGATGCCGTCTGGCCTTACTATCGATAGTATTTATGTGAAAGAAAATATGCCCTCCGGAGACTTTATCCTAAAGGTTTACAGGAATTACTATTTAGTAAAAAATTTACCGGAAGGAAAGATTTACATAAAGGGGCCAATTAAAACCTACCATGAAGAAAAGGGATCAGGCCTTAAAGTGCTTCTAATCGATGGTGATAGCAGGAGAGCCACCCTGCATGACATATTTAATGTGCCGCGCGAACCTGGCTTTAGTGACCTGCTTGTGGGTCATCAAGCCAAAGCATTTGAAACCCAGATAAAAAATCTTTATCTTTTACCAGCTGGAGCCCGCATTCTGCCATCCCTTGACCTTCTCAATCCCGTGAATGTTAATAAACTTAAAGAAAAGATCAATCATCATTACGATGTAGTAATCGTTGATACTCCACCAATTCTCCCTGTTGCAGAAGCCTTGAGTATCAGTTCGCTTTCAGACGCCACCACTCTGGTTGTTAGATCTGAATATACCGATAAAAATATCCTGCAGGATGTGGCGCAACAACTTAAAAGGAGCAATGTGAATTCCCTAGGAACTGTATTAAATGCATTTAATTTTGAAAATTATGGGGATTATGTGAGAAGATACTACTACGAATATTATGGACGTTCTGGCGTAGCTAAGACAATCATATTTAACAAGATTATAAATCAAATTAAAAAAATGGAGGATAAGCCATGAATCTGCTTCTAACAGTTTTGTTTCTTCTCCATCCTGGCGATGCAATTGTTTTGAAATTTCACATGTATCCAGAATTAAACGATACAGCTGTGGTTGATATCGATACCACCATGGAACTCCCCCTTATAGGAAGACTTAATGTGAAAAAATTTGAAGTCGATAACCTCCGTGATACTTTATACACTCTCTACAGCCAGTACCTAAAATCTCCTACTTTTACTGTTACTCTGCTTTATAAAGTTTCTGTATTCGGAGAGGTTATGAGGCCTGGACTTTACTATGTATCCCCGAGTGACAGGGTATGGGAAGTAATTGCCAGAGCGGGAGGACCAACAAAACGAGGTAATATTAAGAAGTTGAAAATCAGACGAAAGGGTGATATATTGAATATAAATACCTGGAAAGCCGTTACAGAAGGCAAATTACTGAAAGAGCTAGGCGTGGAATCTGGAGATGTATTTGAAGTACCTAAAAAGTTCTGGCCAACTCTTGATGAGATATATAAGGCAGCTACCACAATAGCGGTTATTTACACCATTTACAAAGATTTGAGTTCACAATAGAGAGGACGAAAGTATGGTAAGCGAAATAAAAGATAAGATTGTTTCGAGACAGGCTTATATAGGCATAATTGGCCTTGGCTATGTGGGACTGCCCCTTGCCCGTGAGTTTCTCAACGCTGGCTTCAGTGTGCTGGGTTTTGATATTGATCCTGTTAAGGTGGAAAAAATAAACCGTGGAGAAAGTTATATTAAGCACATACAGAGTGGGTTTATTGCTTCCTATGTCAAAACAAACAAGTTTTCAGGTACAAATGATTTTACACGTCTTAAAGAGGTAAATGTTATTATAATATGTGTTCCTACTCCCCTTGGAGAACATAAAGAGCCTGACTTAACCTTTGTTTTGAATACTACAAAAACTATAGCAGCGAATTTGAGAAAAGGGCATGTGGTAGTTCTTGAAAGTACCACTTATCCTGGAACAACTGAGGAAGAGCTTCTTCCCATTCTTGAATCCACTGGCCTTCAGGTGGGCAAGGACTTTTTCCTAGGATTTTCTCCGGAACGTGAGGATCCAGGGAATAAGAAGTTTAGTACCCGGACGATTCCGAAAATTGTAAGCGGAGTCACTGAGCACTGTCTTGATATAATAAAAACCCTTTACGACCAAATTATCATCCAAACAGTTCCTGTGAGTTCACCAAGGGTCGCAGAGGCGGTGAAACTTCTTGAAAATATTTACAGAGCAGTGAATATTGCTCTTGTAAATGAACTCAAGACAGTCTTCGACCGAATGGGAATTGATATCTGGGAAGTTATTGAAGGAGCGAAGACAAAACCATTTGGCTATCATCCCTTTTATCCTGGTCCTGGACTCGGAGGTCACTGTATTCCCATAGACCCATTCTACCTTACCTGGAAAGCCAAAGAATACGATATAAGCACTAGATTTATAGAACTTGCAGGAGAAATCAACGCTTACATGCCTTATTATGTCGTAGAGAAAACAATAAAAGCCTTAAATGCACACAAAAAAAGCATTAAAGGCGCGAAGATATTACTCCTTGGTTTATCCTACAAACCAGATATTGATGATCTCAGAGAAAGCCCTGCATTAAAGATTATGGAACTACTTATGAGGGAAGGAGCTGATGTAGATTACAGCGACCCCTATTTTCCGGAATTACCACCTTTAAGAAAATATAAATTTGACAAAAAATCCGTAAATATCACGCCTAAAACATTAAAAAATTATGATTGTATAGTTATTACTACCAATCACTCTATCTTCGACTATGATATGATTCTGGAACATGCTAAACTTATTGTTGATACCCGGAACGCGCTTAAGTTAAAGGGAATTGTGAACGGCAAAGTCTACAAAGCTTAATCATGTTTTGTAAAAACAAATTCAATTCCAGATTCAGTAATTTTAATGTCTGAAAGTTTAACACTTTTTCTGAGGGGCTTTGTGCATGAATCTATAATTTGAGATTTTTTGATTGCACTTTCTACATCTATAATTACTAGTCCCTCCCTGTATCTGACAATACCTTCGGTCTTGGCTTCGAAAGGAGTGATAAAACTTTTAATAAAGGGCATAAGAACCTTGTTTAATTTCATTTTTACTAATATTTCTCTGTGTTCTTCATTCCACACGCCTGGTTCAAAAGACAACTCCGCCCGGATCTTAATAAAATTTACCCCCTCTATTACAAGTTTCCCCCCTTCTATATTCAGTGTTGGATTGTTTAAATAAGCTCTAAAATAAAAATCTGTTAAATACTCCAATAAATCCCTGGGTATTTTAACAGTGTAAGGGGGTTCTAAAGAATTTATTTTTTCTATCAGATAACCGGTCACAATCTTCAGTATATCTTGCATATTTCACCACTCCCTTGTATTATTATCCGATACGTCTAAATACTGCAACAACTTTTCCGAGAATATAAAGTCTTTCCTCATTTGACCTTATGGTGATTACATCAAACTCAGGGTTCTCAGGAACTAAATCTATTGTATCTTCTTTTCTTTTAATCCTTTTGATAGTTACTTCCCCATCTACAAAGGCAACAACAATGTCATTATCATTAATTTGTTCATTTAATTTGACTACTACAACATCACCAGGTAATATACCCGCATTCTTCATACTTTCACCTTTCACTCTTAAAGCAATAGTACCATCCGCATTACGGACAAAAAGAGAATCCACTGCTATTGTTCCTTCCACATCTTCAAAGGCAGGAATTGGGAGACCAGCTTGAACCTTGCCAATTATGGGAATAATATTCAGATTGGAAAATTTTAGAGATGTTAATTCTATGCCTCTGGTTTTTCTTGGAATTCTTTTGATGTATCCCTTTTTCTCCAGCGACTTAAGATGTTTCTGAACACTAGCTATATTTTTTATGCCAAGGCCAATACCCTCGGCAATTTCTCTCAGTGTAGGAGGAAATCCTCTAGTAAGGAGAAAATTCTCAATGAACCTCAAAACTTCCTTCTGTCGTCCAGTTAACTCCCTGGTATTCATTTGAACACCATTATAAACTTACTCATGAATGAAATCAAGAACATAGAGGAAAAGACGACTATATAAGATAACGTAAATATAAATAGAGTGCGGAAATTACAATGCTTATAATTGTTACTGGAATACCATGTTTTAAATAGTTTCTAAAAGTTACAGGTGTTCGTGTTTTTTCAGATATACCAGCAACAACAACATTTGAAGAAGCACCTATCAATGTTGCATTCCCGCCAAGGCAGCTACCCAATGCAAGAGCCCACCATAAAACCTCACTGTTGGGGTAATGCATCTTATTCATAATAGAAAAAGTCACAGGTATCATGGCTGCTACAAATGGAATGTTATCTATAATCCCAGATATTACAGCGGAAGTCAGTAGGATAATGAAAACCAATAGCTTGAAATCTGAAGTTATATTCAGGATATGTTCCGAGACCATTTCCATAATTCCTGCATTTTCGAGGGCACCTACAAGGATGAAAAGCCCTGCAAAAAAGAAAAGAGTTGTCCACTCCACCTCTTTCAAATGATCTTCAGGATGTACCTCCGTCAAAATAAGGAGTAGGGAAGCTCCGAATAAAGCTACTATTGAGGGAGGAATATTTAAAAGGTCATGAGTAAAAAAACCAAGTAGTACTAGTGTGAAAACAGAGAGGGTTATCTTTAAAAGGGCCCAATCTTTGATGGCTTTTTGTGGTTCAAGGCTCACAATTGCAGGGTCAAAACTTCCTTTTAGGGAAAACCTCTTACCAACAACAAATTTAAAATAAAGTATCACAACTATTGAAATTATAACTACCGCGGGACCAAGATTTATGAGAAAATCAATAAAGGATAAACCAGTAGCGCTACCAATCATTATGTTGGGTGGGTCTCCAATAAGGGTAGCTGTTCCACCTATATTTGAACTTAATATCTCGCCCACCAAGAAAGGATAAGGAGATACACCTATCATATCTGCCACCAGTATGGAAACCGGTGTGATCAGCAGCACCGTTGTTACATTGTCAAGAAGAGAAGAAACAACACCTGTGAGAATGAAAAACAAAAGAAACAATATAAATATATTTCCCCTTGCAACTTTCACTGCTTTTATGGCCAGAAATTCAAATAAGCCGGTCCTCTTGAAAAAGGATACCATAATCATCATACCAAGTAATAGTCCCAAGGTATTAAAATCCACAAAATTCCAGGCTTCTGTTGGGGTAAGGAATCCAAGAATTATTAAAATTGTAGAGAAAAAAAATACAATAGAAGTTCTATGCCATCTTTCAATAATTATTAATACATAAGCGAATAAGAAAATACTAATCAGTATCAGTTTCATATAACCTACCTATTAAGTCGAATCGAGAGACAATACCCTTGTATTTACCATCCTCAATAACCACAATGCCGGTTATGTTTTTGCGATGCATATAAAACATGGCTTTAAGAATAGAGTCTTCGGGTTCAACATAATCAAACTGTTCTCTCATTATATCGTGTGCTAGAAATAAGCCTTTGAAATAACCTGAAAAAATCTCAGTATCAAGATACCCAAAGGTCTTTACAAACTGAAAATCAGATAGATAGTTAAAATAATCCGGAATAAAGGGATCTATAAGGTCCTGAATGTAAATGACCCCCTTCACAATTTCATTTTCCACCACAGCAATCACCGGAGTCGCTTCTTTTATCATATACAAAGCTACATCTCTTAAAGTATCAGATTCACAGACTGGAGAAACTTTTCTCATCACATGCTTAACTAAAATAGTGTGTTTATATTCTGTTGACATGACTAAATTATACTGGAGAATACCAAGATTTAAAAATCAAAGATTTTCTCGCAATCTTATGTCTTCAATGGCAAACCTGATTATTTGGGCATCTTCAGCATCTGGGTTTATCTCTAAATATTTTTCATAAAATTGAAGCGCTTCCTTGAACCTCCCCGTTTTTTCATAAGTCACTCCCAGATTATAGATTGCAGGTGTATAATGGGGGTAAAACTCTAAAGATTCCTTAAAGCATTCAATTGCCTTTTCTCTGTTACTCTGCAGGAAGTATGTTCTTCCAAGCTCATTCCAAGCTCTCCAATCCCGGGGAAATTCTCTCAAATATTCCTCCAAAAAATTCTGAGCTTTTTCGAATGTTCCGCGAGCTAATAAGTCATTTATAATGCTTCTCACTTCTCTCCATCTTTCTTCTGTGCTGCTTATTCTTCTAAACAATTTTTCTCTTTTTCTGAGAGTAATCTCTTTTTCATTGTATGAATAAATTTTCCTTTGGAACCATAATACTTCCATAAATTTCTCAACTTTTTTAATATCCGCTTTTTTTATAGAAATTGTGATACGCATTCCTCCGTCTAAGACTATTTGTAAGCTTACAGGCACGTAAGCAAAATAAATAACAAGGAGTACAAAAGCAGCAGAACACAGGCCTATAATAATATAAGAATTATTAACGAAAAGAGCAGTGACGGAAAGAGCTAATGCTGTAATAAGAATCCAGACAATTCTTTTCTTAACTAGTTGTAAATATAGAAGATTTTTTATTGGTGAAACCAATAGGAAATCTTCTAGGATATTGCGTCCTGCGGCAACTAAAAATTCTTCTTTAAATAACCCTATAAAATACTTTTTAATTTTGCCTGGGTCTAATGAACTTAAACCATCAAGATCCCCAATCTTAACCTTAAAATTATTGAATAAAGACCTGTTCATATTATCTTCTTTTTAACCGTTTAATTCTTGCCATATGAAAATGTCTCTTCTATATTATATATCGCAAAATTTTGGAGAAGTGTTCTATGTTGATATTATTTAATCAAAATCCAGAACTTTGACGGAAGATCTGAAGAGAGTAAAACTTTTTCTGTTCCTTTTAATTCAAAACTTTTAAGGGCATCACCTTTTTCATCCATAATTTCCATAGTTACTCCACTACTATAGCTTAGGAGTTCTACTTCCAGAGTTTTATTTTTCAGAGTTCTAACATCAATAACTGATTTTTCTCCTTTCACAGTAATTCCTAAACGATTTGCATGCCGGGGGCTCCTCACTGCCTTTCCTCTCAGAGAACCACCGTACACAGGCTCCCCCTTGTAAATATCTTGCACACCAAACTCTACTTTGACTGCAATTTCTGATTCCAGAATTTGTTCAAAAATCCCGTAAAGGTCACTTTCAGAAGGCCCAAGTTCCAGCTCCAGAAGTCTAAACACACGCTCAAAACATCTCTTACAGGAAAATAAATGTTTCTCCTTAGCCGATTCCAGCCTTTCTCCATCAAGGATTCTTAGAATATCCCTTCTATTCAAATGCTCATTCATCTGATTCCCTCCATATTATTAATAGGACTTTTTTCGAAAATTGTCCGCAAAATTTTCCCATAGTTTTATCACCTGCTCCCTGAGTTCTTTTATACTAAGTTGAATCCTGTTTTTTAAATTTCTCCTCAATGCCTCAGCGGAATAAAAGCTGGGTTTGAGATGAAATCCCCTTTTTGAAAGCTCTTTTTGAAGTTTTACAGGAAGTACCCTTATGAAGATATACCGCTCCAAATCATCCAAACTTTGAAGAAACTCTTCAAAAAAGGAAATCGGCTTATTTTTTCCGTACTTTTCGTACAAAAAGGCAAATAAATACCTGTCCAGTGCTTCCTGTTTCTTTTTTCTAAAAGCACTCCGGGAATTGAACCAAGTAACAGGATCTACGGGTTCCATCACATTGTAAGACATAATTTCAGAAATCTCCAGGGGATATGATATATAGAGCACCATTTTATCCATAGTGGGCAGGCATTCGAAGGCTCTTTTTAACCTCTCCCTCACCATAAAATTAACAAAAAATTCTTCTTTGTCGTCGATATATTTCCATTCTTGATTTTCTCTTAACTCGAATTCAAACGGCATCTTTTTGGCCTTTTCCTTGGTATAATATATAAGTTTTTTGAATAGATAGTTCTTCAGAGAACCTCTGGAAGGGTCATATTTTTCTATTATACCTTCCTCTTTAAAAACTTCGTAGAAAAAATCGTGCAAGAGATCTTCCGAAGGAGCATTTATTTTGTATGCTATATGTGCTGCAAGGTTCCTGAGGTGAGAAAAATAGTTTGAATATATATATTCCATAACTTTATTGTTGCGAGAAACTATAAAAGCCTTTACCACTACTATGTCTCTGATTATAAGCATGCAATAATCTATAATCTGTTCTTGTGTTTTAAATTTTTTAAGAGACGCCGCTAGAAGGGAGTTCGTAAAGTTTTCTATCTCCTTCTCTACATCGGTATATTTTATTTCAATTTTAAACTTATCACAGTAATGTTCCAGAACTTCGCCTGCAACTTTTTTTATATCACTCTTACAAATCACCATCCTATTCTCCCTTCTCTTTAAGCAGTAAATATGAATACGGAGACAGTTCAATGGAAGTATCTTTGTAAACTTTACCTGATATCATATCTACTAAAGGAAATTCCATAGGAACATTTCTTAGTGAAACATACCTTTTCTCCGAGTATGGATTAACAATTATCAGAAGAATATTCTTCCCATATTTTCTTTCTAAAATTATCACATTTGCATCATTATATAAGCAGTGAAGAGTCCCTTTTTGCAAAATATCAACTCTTTTCCTTAAAGCTATCATACGTTTTTCGAGACTCAGAAGTTCTTTTTCCCAGCTATTTTCATCCCATATCATACATCTCCTACAGTCAGGGTCTTTACCTCCTTCCATACCGATTTCATCTCCATAGTAAACTGTTGGAATTCCAGGAAGTACATATTGTAAGAAAATCGCTACCTTTATTTTAGACACATTACCAGAAAATTCAGTGAAAATCCTGGGAGTGTCATGACTACCCAGCAGATTCCATGAAGCGAGTACCATGGGGTAAGGATAGTTTGTCGAGTAGGAAAAAATTCTTAAGTAAAAAAGTTTAATATCAGGATTATCCACCTTTAGTAAATCCAAAATGGCGGTCCTGAATATATAATTCATAACACCGTCGAACTCACCGCCTCTCAGCCAAAGTGCAGCGTCTCCCCAAATTTCTCCCACAATATAGACATCTTTTTTCAAAGCCTTTAGTCTTTTTCTGAATTCTGCCCAGAACTCATGCGGTATCTCATTGGCAACATCAAGACGCCAGCCGTTTATGCCCCTTTTTACCCAGTATTGTCCAACATCAAGAAAATATTCCTTTACTTTTTGATTCTGATAGTTGAGCTCGGGAAGGTCCCCGAATCCCCACCAACATTTGTAATAATTCTTGGGAGGATCCTTAGGGGTAAATTTATCTGGAAATGGCCACTTGTACACTGTATACCAATTATAGTGAGGTGATTTCTTTCCGTTATGCCTCACATCCTCAAAAAACGGATGATCATCAGAGCTATGATTGAACACACCATCCAGTATGACTTTTATCCCGTGTGCCTTTAGGGAATCAAGAAGTCTATCAAACACCACATTTCCACCAAAATTATCGTCCACATTGTAATAATCTGTTATTTCGTATTTATGATTTGCAGGTGATTCAAAGACTGGATTGAGATAAAGACAATTAACCCCAAGAGAATCTAAATAATTAAGTTTCTGGATTATTCCTTCCAGATCACCTCCATAAAATACACTCCAGCCCCAAGGAGCAAGAATTGGTTCATATTCCCATTTTTTAGTTCCCAGTGGATCATTATTTTTATTGCCATTAAAAAATCTCTCTGGAAAGATCTGATAGACTATTGTACCATAAATCCATTGAGGTACAGGTGTAATTAAAGATTTATTGTAAACCCAAAAAGTATCAGGCCAAAAGAAGCTTTGAGTTCCGTCTATTAATTTAAATCTGAATCTCAAAGGAGTAAATGCTGGTACCATCCCATCCCAGTATTCATAAACACCGTTCTCCCAAACAAGATCGAGCTTCACAGCAGTATCTGCATAGGTTACATACACACTATCAATATCATTCGCAAAAAGCTTTAATCTTATATATAAAAATTTGTCGTCCAGCGGTGTTAAAAAATAAATATTTTTGAGAGAGAATTCTATACCCTGGCTGAAGATTATCCCATCACCCCTTTTAAGATGTATACCTGATTTCTGGGGAAGAACAACCACCACTGAATTTCGGCCCCCAAATCCGTCAGGTACATACTCCTTGGATTTAGGGTCTTCATACCACTTTGAGCCATTTACCACAAATTTGTATTCATATCTTCCTGGTTTTAAATAAAGCGTCAATTCCCATACTCCATCTTTATCATTATCTTTCATAGGATTTATTGCAGTGGACCATCCGTTGAATGTTCCTGCAAGGCTTACTTCCCGGGCGTTTGGAGCTTCAAAACGAAATTTAACAGGTACTAATTGATTTTCTCCTGTGATACAGAGTAATATCAGCAACTTAAACATTTACTTCCTCTCTTTGACCCCTATCCCGGGCAAATCTGGCATCTGCCATTTCCCATCAATAAGAATACCACCCTCAAACGGACCTTCTGCTAAAAGAAGATTCCCGTCAAGATCTACATAGTCTACAAGAGGAGCAATATGGAGTGCTGGTGTAATACCAACGCTTGTTTCTACCATACATCCAAGCATAATTTTCATGTTAAAGCTCCTTGCAAGGTGTAGGAACAGCCTCACCCATCCCCTCACCAATATTTACTATATATACATCCTTTTCAATCGTGGTTCCTCGGGAAATAGTAAAGGGATTTTTTAGAATAAGATGGAACCTTTTAAAATTATATTTTAGAGATTCCATATAATAATTATAAACTTACCTCTAAGAAATTCAAACTACTCTCCCCTGTATCTCATTAGCATTTTTCTAAAATATTGGTTTTCAGGGTCAAGCTTCACAGCCTTTTCTTCCAGTTCAATAGCTCTTCTTTTGTTTCCAAGCTTGTAATAGATGAGTGCCCCAGTATCCAGAATATTAGCATCATTCGGCCTTAAGGCCATTGCTCTGTCAATAAGCTCCTTTGCCTCTGTGAGTCTGATACCTCGTAGTCCCATGAACCAAGCAATATTGTTAAGAAGGTCCGGATCATTGGGATTTTCCTTTAATGCTTCATCCATAATTGTAATTGCCCTTGAATACTCAAGCTCTGCAAGTTTGTTTTTTCCTTCTCTTTTAAACCTATCCCCAATTCTTCCATGAGCGTCGATTAAAAATGTCCTTTCCCATAGCTTGTAAATCCTCTTTAATTCTTTAATTGGATCCGGACAGTCATCTACCCTTATATCTATGTATCGATCGTTGTAGCCTGAATATCCTCCTCCCTCTCTTACCACAACCAAAGCAGCAGATTGCTTACCCCTTCTATCACCTCCCGCTTTTTCTCCCGCTTCCAGTGCTGCAATAAGTCTGTCACCCAATTCACCCTCTGTTTCAAGAAAGGCTTTCTCCATTGCTTTCACAACCTGTTCTCCAGCGAGTATATTGCCTTGAATCGAATAACCTGCTCCTGTTCTATGACCAGCCCATCTTAGACAACTCTTCCCTGTAAACGCAGCACTTTCTCCATGAGCATTTACAACACCTACCTGTCTTTGTTCCCTTAATGTATCATCCTTAAGGAGAATACTAAGAACTTGCGCAGGAGCATACCCTTCTTTCAATAATTCAAGCCCCCGAGGTCCAAATCTCGTATTTCCCCAGGCCTGTGTAGCAACAGCTCCAACATCTGCCTTTGCATAAGGAACAACAGCACCTACTGCAAGGAATCTAGATGCAACCGCTACACCTATTTCCCCTGTGACTGTATCCACTGCGACAATAGAAAATGTTCCTGATGGAGGATTTGAAATAAGTATACTTATGAATACAAGCAAATTTAACATCCTTCCACCTCCTGAAGAAATGTTAAAACTTGACCTGTAGATTATCAACTTTTATTATAAATAGTTTATGATTGAAAAAATAAGGAAATTGGTAAATTTAATAAAAAAAGAAAGTGGAAGAATTGCCCTTGTTACACACATGAGCCCAGATGGAGATGCAGTGGGTAGTTTGACAGGGTTCTATCTTTTTCTAAAAAAAGTGGGCAAAGATGTGGATGCAGTTCTAAGGGATGATGTTCCTTATTTTCTCGATTTTGTACCTGGAATTAAGGAAATAAAAAAAGATTTTGATGGTAAATATGATCTCATATTCCTTTTAGATGCAAGTGGATTTGAAAGAACAGGCTTTGAATTACCTCCTGTTCCTTTGATAATCAGGATAGATCACCATATTTCGGGTAAAGCTTACTCAGAATATGATCTTATAATCCCGGAGGCTCCCAGTGTAGGAAGCCTTATTTTGAAAATCATTAGAGAGTATGACGAGAAACTTCTGGATCAGGACATCAAAATTGCTCTGTATACAGCACTTCTGACTGATACTGCATCCTTTAGACATGCCAATTCCTTCAGATGGGCATTTGAAGATGCCCATTATCTTGTCAGCAATGGCCTTGATGTAACACATATTGCCAGTATGGTCTTTGAAAGAAAACACCTAAAAACTTATAAATTACTGGAAAGGGCGCTCTCTACTTTAACGCTGGATGGGAATATTGGCTACATTGTTATAAGAAAAACCTTTTTTGAAGAAGTAGGGGCTAATCCCGAGGAAATTCAGGGTTTTGTCAGTTACCCCCTCTCTATCATCGACGCTGATGTAGGAGTAAGATTCTCTGAACATCCAGAAAATTTCTGGAGAATTAGTCTCAGGGGGAAAGGGAGACTTAACCTTGCTCTTGTGGCTGAAGAACTCGGTGGTGGGGGACATTTCAATGCAGCTGGATGCCGCCTTATGGGTAGAGAAGATGAGGTGGTACAGAAAGTACTTGATACTATAAGAAAATATATGAAGAAGTCACCTTGATTTTTCCTGTCTCTTAAAATAAAATTTTTCAATAAAAAAGGTGGCATAAAATGGGAAAATTAATTTTTGAAAAATCGAGATCTGGAAGAGTCGGATATACTCTACCAGCACTATCTCAAAGAGAAAAAGTTACACTCAATATTCCTGAAAAACTTCTTAGATCAAAAGAGCCCGAACTTCCGGAAGTTTCGGAAGTGGATGTAATAAGACATTTTATTCACCTATCTACACTTAATTATCATGTAGATAAAGGATTTTACCCCTTGGGTTCCTGTACGATGAAATACAACCCAAAGGTCAATGACTATGTGGCTTCTCTACCGGGATTTACAGATATCCATCCCCTTCAGCCCCAAAGAACTGTACAAGGGGCTCTGAGATTGATGAAGGAGCTGGAGGAATACCTTGCCGAAATCAGTGGTATGGACGCAGTATCTCTGCAACCGGCAGCCGGAGCACATGGTGAATTTACAGGGATTAAAATTATAAGGAAATACCATGAAACTCAGGGGAGTCCTCGTAAATACGTCTTAATTCCGGATTCCGCTCACGGCACTAATCCCGCATCTGTAACCTTATCCGGCTACATTGCGAAGACTATAAAATCAAATGAAAAAGGGCTCATAAATCTGGAGGAGTTGAAAGCAAATCTTAATGAAGAAGTAGCTGCTTTTATGATAACAAATCCCGATACACTGGGCCTCTTTGAAGTGGAGATTATGAAAATTGCAGATATGGTTCACAGTGTTGGCGCATTGATGTATCTTGATGGTGCCAATATGAATGCTTTTATAGGACAGATAAGACCTGGAGATACGGGTTTCGATGTAATGCATTTTAATCTACATAAAACGTTTTCTACTCCTCACGGAGGAGGAGGACCGGGAAGTGGACCTGTAGGTGTTAAAAAATTTCTTGAGCCATACCTTCCTATTCCAAGAATTATAGAAAAAAATGGGAAGCTTGAATTATCTTATGATTTTCCTCATAGTATAGGCAAAATACACTCGTTTTACGGAAACTTTTTGGTGATGATTAAGGCTTACACCTATATCAGGATGCTTGGTAAAGAACATATAAGAAGAGTCAGTGAAGATGCCGTGATAAATGCTAATTATTTAAGAGTAAAATTACAGGAGCATTACGATTTACCTTACAAATCCATTTGCATGCATGAATTTGTACTTTCAGGAAAATTCTTGAAGAAATACGGTGTAAGAACACTGGATGTTGCAAAAAGATTGCTGGATTACGGCTTCCATGCTCCGACCATCTATTTTCCCCTAATTGTTCCGGAAGCACTGATGATAGAACCTACCGAAACTGAATCCAAGGAAACCCTGGATGCTTTTGTGGAAGCAATGACCAAAATTAAAGAAGAAGCTATCAACAATCCTGATATTCTACACGGAGCCCCTCATAATACACCTGTAAGAAGACTTAACGAAGCTCTTGCAGCAAAACAACTTAAGGTAAAATGGAGTAAGAAAGAGTAACCGTTTATTTTCTTCTACCAACAGGATAAAGATAAAGAGGTTCCTCCTGAATTTTAAGGATATTTTTGACCTTTTGATCATCAAAGGCTCCCACTGCAACTGTTCCCAGTCCAAGAGCAGTTGCTTCTAAATATATATTTTGGCCGATATGACCTGCCTCCATGTGAACATACCTGATACCTCTTTTTCCATATCTTCTAGTAGTTCTTTCATATTCAGCAACTATTACTATGGTCAGAGGTGCCTCAAGCAGCATCTCCTGCCATAGGGATGCTTTGTAGATCTCCTCCCTTAAGTCACCCTTGATTGTAAGTTCTAAACTATGTTTATGGGGCAAATAATGGTACACTCCAGTCTCTAGCCCCTTGACTGCTCCAACAACTATGTAAATTTCCATTGGATAAGTAGCTCCTGCTGAAGGAGCAGCCCTTTTGCCATCGGGGCTTGTAATCCCCTGGGCTGCCCACAGAAGTTGTGAAACCTCCTTGATTGTGAGAGGAGAATCAGCGTATTCCCTTATGGATCTTCGCCCACTGATAACCTCTTCAAGCCTTCTTTTTCCTTCTCTATCTGGTTCAGGCAGTTTAATCATCTTTATACTCCCTTGATTTATTATTATGAAAATCAGCAATATTCTCCACATTGGAAAATTTTAAGTTACGCTGGATTTAATGTCAAGTCTGAAGTGGGGCAGCAGAAAGCAATTTTCGATAAGGAAAAACATAAATTAAACACTCTTTCATTTATCCAGTTTAATCTTTTACCACAATACTCTTCTTCCTCAAATTAAGTTTTCTCACAGAGTCTTTGTCCAGTCCAGTGGCATTTTGTAAAGCTCTCAGAATTCCACCTTTACCAAAATCAAAAACAAAAGAAATCTTGTTAGCTTTTATTTCAGCATCTTCCAGATGAGTCTGGATACCTTTATACGGTATGCGGAAAATATCAAACTCCACAATTGATTTTGAATATTTAGTCCAATCTGGTTTATTGAATACTTCTTCTATTTTTTTGAAAACAAGTCCCCGAGGGCTGTTCTTATTCAACACCTGAAGAATTTTATCTTTATTTAATTTTTGTATCGTCTCAAAATAAAGTAGCTCCTCATCACTTTCAAAACCAAGAGGGAGTGGATTAGGCAGAGAAATATGGGGCCTCGGGACAAACCCTTCACTGTATCTGAGACGTAGTCTACTTTTGCGTAAAATGTGAATTATTATTCGTGCAATATCTCTCTGAGACAAAAATCTAAATTTTCCCCAAAAAGCGTATGTTAAAAGATACCGATAATATTCTGTGGGCTTTTTTTCTTGAAGTTCTACCTGATATTCTTTATCTTTTCTAATTCCTTTTCGGCATAATGCATATCCTTCTCTAAACCAGACACCACATCCAAGGCATTTTTCTTTCATACAGTCTGGCGTCATCACCATTTTTAGAGATTTTTTATATTCCTTCAAGAGAAAAGGTTTAAAAATTCCTGTATTAATCACTTCCCAGGGCAAAGACTCCTCAAGGCTCCTTTTTCTTGTGTATTTATAGGGGTCTATACCTGATGCATGAAATGCCTTTTCATATTTTGAAAAATCAAAGAATTCTTTTCTAGAATCAAATATTGCTCCATTTCTATATGCAATTTCAAGTACCTCAGCAAGTTTCTCATCCCCTCTTCCAAAGACCCCTTCAAGAAAACTCATATAAGGGTTATGATAAGTGATTTGCATCCGTTTTGATCTCCTGAATGCGTCCTTAATCTGCCTGATTTTTTCCAAGGACCTCTCGGGTGGTTCCTGATCCACCCACTGGAAAGGAGTATGGGGTCTTGGAACAAATGGAGAAATGGCAGCTTTAAACCTTAATCTACGGAATTTTTTTTCAATGTCTTTCAGAAAATCAATGAGAGCATAAATATCTTCTTCCTCTTCTTCCGGAACACCAATCATGAAATAGAGTTTAACATGTGGATATTTATACCTTTCTGCAAGCTCGATTGATCTGTATATAACTTCAAGTGGGACATTCTTGTTTATGACTTTTCGGAGTTTCTCAGTAACAACTTCAGGTGCCAGTGTAATGCTGAACCTTCTCAAATCCCTCAATTCTTCCAGCATATTCTCCTCTATGGCATCAATCGGGAGGGAGGGAAGAGATACAAAGGTATTTTCTAGTTCTTTCCTTATCCACTTTATTGTTTCTATAAGATACGGGTAATCAGAGGAAGTAAAAGCCAGAAAACCTATATCTTCGTAACCGGTTAATTGTATCCCTTTTTTTGCAAGTGCTATAATTTCTTCTGGCATCCTGAGTCTTGTAGGTCTGTAAGCAAACCCACCTTGGCAGAATCGACAACCCCTTGTGCATCCTCTCATTATCTCTATTACATATCTATTGTGGACTATATCAATGGACGGAACTATTTGGGCAACAGGGAAATACTCTTGTTTAAAAGGAGCTATCCTTTTGAGAGTAGTGTTCCCAAGTTCAGGGACAAAAACTCCTTTTATACCAGTAAGCTCCTTATAAAGTTCATGCCTTTTTATTTCTCTATTTTTATAAGCCTGTAAAGGTGGGATGAGCTCCTTCACCACTTCTTCTCCCTCACCGACTACAAAGAAATCAACAAAAGGAGCCAGCGGTAAGGGGTTCAATGAAGCAGGACCTCCCACTATAACGAGAGGATGACTCTCATTCCTATCCTCCCTTCTCAGTGGAATTCCAGATAGCTCTAAACCCATCAAAATATTAGTGTAATTGAGTTCAGTGTGGAGAGAAAAACCTATTATATCCATCTGATTCAAAGGAGTATATGTTTCAAGTGTGAAAAGAGGAATGCGATTCTGTTTCATAAACTCCATTGCATCAACCCACGGTAAGAACACCCTCTCTGCATATACTTTGTCTATGGAATTCAGGACATGGTATATAATCCTAAGTCCAAAATTTGACATTCCGACTTCATATATTTCAGGATAGAAAAGAGCAAATCTAAGTGTATCCTTTTTTATTTCCTTCACTACAGAATTAAACTCTTCACCTATATATCTTCCGGGTTTTTCAAGTATGTAAAGCTCTTCTCCAAAAGGATGTTGAATCATATAGAGAATCTTATAAAGAGAATATCCCCATCCTGAACAATATAATCTTTCCCCTCGAGTTTATATAGGCCCATTTCCCTTGCTTTTTTCTCAGAACCTGCTCTTATGAAATCATCGAAATGAATAACCTCCGCGCGGATAAAACCTCGTTCCATATCGGAGTGTATTTTACCTGCAGCCTGTTTAGCTGTAGAACCTTTTGGTATGCCCCATGCTCTACCTTCTCTTTCATTAATGGTAAAAAATGTGATCATTCCGAGAGCATCCAAAATATTATCAACAAGGAAATTTTTAACACTTTCTTTTAAACCATATTCCTTCATCAACTGAGCAATTTCCTCCTTTGAAAGCTCTGATAGCTCTTCCTCGAGCTCCAGATCTGTCTCCATATAATAACTTTTTCTTTCCTCTATCTTCTTTTTGATCCTCTCGGGTAGCTCTTCTCCCAATCTGTTTTCATCCTTATTTACAATTAGAATTTGTGGTTTAAGAGAGATAAAATTATATCCTCTGATTATTTGCTGGTCCGTCTCAGTGAGCTCCATACTAAAAAGAGGTTTTTCCTCTGAAAGCCATGCTTCTATTCGCTGAAGCAGCTCTACTTCCCTTTCATCCACTCTATGCACCCTTTTCTCCTTCTCCAGGGCTTTAAGTCTCCGAGATACAAACTCAAGGTCTGAAAGGAGAATCTTATAGTCCACCGAATCAAAAGCAGAAACTGGATCAACATTTCCGAAAAAGGGAAGGACATGGATAATCGCCTGAAAATCCACAAGTTCCTGTCGAATCTCACCAGCCCTTTCATCTCTCCACATTTTGCCAAAACCTTCAAAGTCAAAACATTCGACGTGCACAAAAGTAACCTTTCTTGGATTATAAAATTCCGCTAGTTTAATCAATCTTTGGTCCTCCAGCATGAACGTTCCCACTCCACCAAAATAACCAGATGCTTTACTTATATGTTCTCCAGCAAGAATTCTCAACAGAGTGGATTTTCCTGAGTATGACTCACCTATTATTGCCACTTTCATCAGAACAATCCTTTTATTTTCCCTTCACTGTCTATATCAATAAACTTTGCCTGTGGTTCTTTGGGCAATCCAGGCATAGTCATAATATCTCCAGCAATAGGAACCATAAAACCAGCCCCGGCACTTAATCTTATCTCTCTTATGTGCAGATCAAAATCCTTTGGACGCCCTATAAGCCTGGGATCACCTGAAAGAGACAACTGTGTCTTTGCCATACAGACATAAAGATCACCAAAACTATGTTTTTGAAGACGTTTTAAGTCCTGCTTCGCAGTTTTTTCAAAAATTACATTTTTAGCTCCATATACAAGTTGTGCAATTCTGGTTATTTTTGCCTCTGGTTCCTCCTCCTTTTTATAAAGTGGAACATATTCCACTTTACCAGAGGAAGTAAGCTCTATGATTTTTCTTGCCAGATCTTCTCCACCCTCTCCTCCCTTGGCCCATACTTCGACAACCGAGACTTTCCTGTCTTCTTTCTCCAGAGTGTTTGCCACAGCCTCGAGCTCTCTTTCAGTATCCTGGGGAAATCTATTCAGGGCAACAACATATGGTAGATTAAAGAGTTCCATGTTTTCTATGTGTTTCCTTAAATTATCCAGACTCTTTCTCACTGCCTCCACATTTTCCTCGCCTAATTTGTCTTTTTTGACACCACCATGGTGTTTTAAAGCCCTGATGGAAGCCACTATTACAGCAACCTGTGGTTTTAGGCCGCCTATGGCTGAAACTATATCAAGAAACTTTTCACCTCCTAGATCTGAACCAAATCCTGCCTCAATAACAACATAATCTGCCAGCTTGAGTGCTATTTTGATTGCCAGAAGGGAATTGGTGCCATGGGCTATGTTTGCAAAAGGACCAGTATGGATAATTGCCGGGTTATTATCAAGTGTCTGGACAAGATTCGGCTTTATAGTATCCCTGAGCAGTGCAGCCAGAGCTCCCTCAATTTCAAGGTCTTTAACTCTTACTGGCTTTTTATCAAAATTATAGCCAATAACAATATTGGAAAGTCTCTTCTTGAGGTTGTTGTAATTCATCGATAATCCTAAAATGGCCATTATTTCTGAAGCAGCAGTTATATCAAAACCATCTTCCCTGGGAAATCCGTCAGAAGCACCCCCCAAACCAACTACTATATCCCTTAAAGCTCTATCGTTTAAATCTATGACTCTTCGCCATGTTATTCTTCTCGTATCGATGCCCAGTTGATTCCCCTGGTGGATATGATTATCTATTATTGCAGAAAGCAGATTGTGCGCAATGGCCACAGCATGAAAATCACCTGTAAAATGAAGATTTATATCTTCCATAGGAGCCACCTGGGCATATCCACCACCAGCAGCTCCACCTTTAATTCCAAAAACTGGCCCAAGGGATGGTTCTCTGAGAGTCACTGTAGCTCTCTTACCCAACCTGTTCAATGTATCTGAAAGACCTATAGCCACTGTGGTTTTGCCTTCACCATAAGGGGTGGGGGTCATTCCCGTTACAAGAATCAACCGCCCTTCAGGATTTGCCTGAAACTTATCAAGGACATGAAGACCTATTTTGGCTTTGTAAGGCCCACAAAGATAAAGATCCTTTTCTTGAAGGCCGAGTTTTTTGCCCACCTCATTTATATAAAGAAGCTTTGCTTCCTGGGCAATTTCTATATCACTTTTCATTTTGCAATCTCGTTGCCCTTATAAGATTCGAAAATAACATTGCTACGGTGACAGGTCCCACACCACCTGGAACAGGTGTGATGTGGGAAGTCTTATCTTTCACACTTTCAAAATCAACGTCTCCCACAATCTTGCCATCAACTTCATTGATACCCACATCGACAATAAAAGCTCCGTCTTTCACCATATCACCCCTAACAAGGGCCGGCTTTCCAGCAGCAGAGATGAGCAAATCTGCCCTTAAGCATTTTTCTTTTAGTTTTCTCGTTTTGGTATGACAAACAGTTACAGTTGCATTTCTATGGATAAGCATAAGAGCCAGTGGCTTTCCCACAACCACACTTCTGCCTATAAGTGTTACATCTTTCCCAGTAAGGTCAAATCCACTTTCTTCCAAAATCTTGATTACCCCTAAAGGGGTACTTGGAAAAAGACCTTCTTCTTTTTTTACCAATTTACCAAGATTATAGGAGGTAGCTCCGTCTATATCTTTTAAAGGATCTATAAAATCAAGCACAACATTTTCTTTTATGGGGGACAGTAATGGCCTCTGCACAATTAGTCCGTTGATATTCTTGTCCCTATTAAGTTGCTGTATGAGGTCTATAATCGCTTTTTCTGTAATATCTGATTCCAGCAGGAAGGTTTCTGTTTTTACTCCTAATTTAGAGGCTCGCTTTTCAATAGATCGCCTATAAACAGAAGATCCAGGGTCATCGCCTATTTGAATTATTGCAAGAGTGGGATAATAGACCTCTATCTGGGGTTTAATCTCTTTATAGATTTTCCTGGCAATGGTTTTTCCATCTATAATTTTCGCACTCATAAAAATATGATAAAGCAGGCATGAAAAATAGACAAAGAATTTAATATATGCAAATTGAAAAAACAACGAAGATAAGTTAAAATTTTTATATGAACAGAATTTCCGTCAGTCCAACTCGTATGGAACTCCTGAGGCTCAAAAAGCGTACAGCACTTGCCAAAAGGGGACACAAACTCCTTAAGGATAAGCAGGATGAACTTGTGAGAAGACTCTTTGAACTGCTTAAAGGTGTCCGTGAGCTGAGAGAAAAGGTAGAAAAAGAGATTCAAGAATCAGTAAGGAGATTTGTCTTTGCCCGCTCCTCCATGGAGCCAGAGGAAGTAGAAGCCGCATTCTTATTGCCTAAGAAAAAAGTTGGATTGGAAACATCCCACAGGAAACTCATGACTATTTCCGTTCCCGTATTTGAAGAAAAGATAGAAGGTGAAATGATATCTTATGGTTTTGCCACTACATCACCTGAACTTGACATTTCCTTGGAGGCACTGAATAAAGCATTAAAAGATCTCATTGAACTTGCTGAAAAAGAAAAAAGTTTAGAGCTTCTCGCCAATGAAATTGAAAAGACAAGACGGAGAGTAAATGCTTTGGAGTATGTATTAATTCCTGAGCTTGGAGAAACTGTAAAATACATATCTATGAAGCTTCAGGAAATTGAAAGGTCTGACATAACAAGGTTAATGAAGATCAAGGATATTGTAAGAGCTCATTAAGCTGCTTAACTCTTCAATTACCTCCCGGAATGGCGGTACATCAAAGAATTCAATGCCTGTAAGTTCATTACATAGACTTTTATAAATCATGGAAACTCCGTTTTTTAAATCCTGAGGGAGTACAGGTGGCTTTGTCAGGACAAGCTCTCGCCAGTTCTGGATATTTTTCTTTTTCGCTTCCTCTTTCGCATTTTTTACATCCTTGTACCACTCTGTCTTTCTGTAATATTTTCTTAAAATTTCCTTTGAAAGGTTTATTCCATCATACTGAAACCTGCACTCATCCGGTGTTCCAAATACATCAACAACCATGATATCTCTTACCTCGTCAAAGGCAAATTCAAATTTACCATCTACATTTTTTATTCCGAGTTCTGAAACCCTTTCTGTTATATTCTGATTGAGTCCTTTTATCAAATCTTTAACTTCATTGACTTCTTTGTTACTCGATCCACTCATCTCCTGAAATTCATTCCAAGATATATATCTATCTGTTTCCTCAAGCTTTGTACTTACCTCTATTACGGGGGAATGAAGCTTTTCGTTTACTCTGACCTCTCCTGTAATTCCGTAATCCTCGGGAGTTATCTTCCCCTCTCTCAGGCGCTTTAGAAAGCTTGAACCCTCCACGATATAATTTCTGTAAATAAACTCGGCTGGGATAAGAAAATTATTCCTGAGCTTCTTAAAAATGGAATAGTTGTATTCGCCCCTTTCAGGATCAAAAACGGGTTTTATAACTCTTACAAGTTTTACCTCCATAACATTGGTAGGAGAAGTTAGATCATTAAGACTTTTTCTTTTGCCGTTCTTATCAATGAGACCGAGATAATGAGTTTTTATTCCTTCTTTTATTATTTTTTCAAAGAAGTACGCAGAAATAAGAGCGAGTGCTTTGCCTTTATCTCCAATCAGATCTGGCATCTCTCCCCAGTCGAATACAGAGTATCTATCACTAAATATGAATCTACCAATACCGGCTTTATCTTCCTCTGGCGGCTCAATAATTTTAAGGTCCTTTACGCTTCCCATTTTATTTTCCTTTGGTAATAATTTTATTTTTTGAAGCTCGGATTCTCAAATTTTACCCTTCACCCTGATCCATGGGAATGACTTTGTTACCCATTCTACCTTCACCTGCTCCCTTATTATCCTCAACCATTCGGATATATCCACCTCCACATTTATAGCCACAATGCCCTTTATGACGCCATTTTTTATAATTGCTTTTGCAAAACTTTCCCCATTTTTCCAGAGAAGAACATTGTGGGGCACGCTTTTCATGTCGCCTGCAACGAATATACTAATGTCCAAGATTTTCAAAAAATTATATGGGAAGAACCCCGTATAGGGTGCTTTCATACCCGCCATATTCAGGGCAGCATACCAACCTGAGAGTGAAGCAACAGGCCATATTGGAATAGGCCTGTATTTTCCAGATACAATATCATATACTTCCACAACGTCTCCCGCTGCGTAAACATCTTCAAATTCTGTTTCCATAAACTTGTTAATCTTTAAAACTTTTCCCCTCTTCACAAACTGGAGAGCGGGAATTACGCCCTTTCCTGTAATTAAAAGCTTACAGGGTAATTTTTCCCCCTTGTCGGTAAATATGAAACCGGCCTTCACCGCTTTAATTCCTCTATCAAATCTGAACTTTATTCCTCTTTCCATCAAAAGATTTTTAAGAAAATTCCCGCTCTCCTCATCAAGCATTCTGGAAAGAGGATAGTCAGAACTTACTATCACCTCCGGATTGACGCCCCGTTTGATGAGTGCGTCTACAATCTCCAGAGAAATAAATCCTCCACCAAACACTATTATGTCTTCACCCTTTTGAACTGATTCTTCTATTCTTCTTACATCCTCAATGTTCCGGATTGTAACCACAGAATTATACTTTTTCTCAAAGGGATAATTTGGTTCAGAGCCCGTTGCAATTAAAAGCTTATCATATCTTAGTTTACCGCTAGTTGTACAAACGAACTTCCGTTCAAAATCAATGGAAATAACCTTTTCTCCGCCCCTAAATTTCACACCTTTGGGAACAGATAAAAGGGCATTCTTAAATTCAATTTCCCTCTTTAAAATATTGGGGAGTACCATTCTGGAGTAAGGGTACTTATCCTCAGAAACCATTACAACTTCATCACCGGGTCTTAATTCTTTCAATTTTTGTGCACAGGTTATAGAGGCGATTCCCCCGCCTAGAAGAACAAAACGCATCTAAATAATCCCAAGTTCCTTTAATTTCTTTTCTCTAGGAACCCCGTTTTCATCCCATCCTCTCAACTGGTAATACTCAAGAAGTAATTTCTCAAATTCTCTTTTATCATAAATTTCACCCTTTGAAGGTCCCGTTTTTATAGCTTCTTTAAATAACCTCTCAGGAAGAGTATCATGTTCTCTTGTAAATCCCGCCCTCACATTGAAAAGTCTTTCAACATTCCAGATTCTTTCTCCACATTTAAGAAGTTCCTCTGGATTCAAGTCTATATCCCAGGTTACTTTAAGCATTTCCGAGAAATCATCAGCATTGTAAATAGTTCTGGCAAAAGAGCATATTCCAAGGGAATCCACGACAGCCTGCTTATCCTGTAATTGCTTTACTATCAGGGCCTTATCGGCATATTTCAACCGGTATTCGGGATCATCTGTATTGTAAACTTCCTCAGTAACAGTAAACGCTCTTACGTGACAGCCTCCACGGTTTGAGGTGGCATAAGCAAGTCCCATTCCTTTTACTCCCCTCGGGTCATAGGCGGGTAATTCCTGTTTTTTAACACTCATGGAAAACTCTGGATGCCCAAAATGTTTTGTTAATTCATAGGAGCCTTCAGCAATTAGATCTCCGATGCCCTCCCTCTTTGCAGCAAGATGGATGAGATTTATCATTGCTTCAGCATCTCCAAACTTCACAGGAAATGGAAGGTTATCTTCTCCTATAATCCCGCTTTCAAAGAGGTCCATGAGTGCAGCAATGGTGGAGCCCAGGGATATACCATCAAACCCGTATTCATTGGCGAGGAAATGTGCATACGTAACAGTATGAAGATCACTTATCCCTGTTTGTCCACCAAAGGCCCACAATGTCTCATACTCGGGTCCACCCCCAACGTACTCTTCTCCATTCCAGTATACCTTGGAGATCCTGTTACAGGCAATAGGACATCCAGCACATGACCCATTTCTCACGAGAATTTCCTTATTGACATTCTCACCATCTATTAGAAGATAATCTTCAAAAAATCCATCCTTGTGATTATATGTGGGAAAGGCACCGATTGAGTTTATGGCCCTGACAGTTCTGGTAGTTCCATAAGTTCTGAACATAGTAACCCCACCACTCTTCTTAACCCTCTCATAAATTTTTGTGAGGTAATTCTTCAATCTCTCGTTAGACATTACACTTACCCCTCGAGTTCCCCTCACAGCAATGGCCTTAAGATTTTTGCTACCCATAACCGCGCCAACACCGGTCCTTCCTGCTGCCCTATGTGCATCAATAATTACCGCAGCGATTCTGGAAAGTTTCTCACCCCCAGGCCCAATTTCTAGTGTCTTAGCTTCAGGGTGTGTCTCGTCTTTTAACAGGGTATTAACCTCACTTGTTGTTTTACCCCAGAGATGGGACGCATCTCTAATTTCTACTGTCTCATCATTTATCCAGATATATACTGGATTATCAGCTTTGCCTTCAATTACTATCATGGTATAACCTGCATGTTGCAGCTCAAAGGGGAAATACCCTCCCACATTTGAGGATGCAATAAGACCGTTTAAAGCTCCTTTGGTAACAACCATCATTCTACTGGTTGCGGGTAACGGAGTTCCGGCAAAAGGCCCCAGCGCAAAGATGAGTTTATTTTCAGGGGATAAGGGATCAACTGCAGGGTCCATTTCATCAAGAAGTAGCTTTGATGCATATCCCCTCCCCCACAGGTTGTTAGAGAAAATATCCGCTTTGAGTTTCTCTTTGATTATCTTTTTATCAGTGAGGTTTATTCTTAACAGCTCTCCCCTGTACTTCATGGCTATTCCCCCCTTAAATACTTTGTAGCAGTTTCTCTCTGTTTAAAGTACACTGCGTCCTCAACATCCACATACAGAAGTGCTCTCTGTAGGCAGTATTTCACACACTCTGGATCACCTCCACAATGATCACATTTTATCATTGCATCACTGGTTAAGTTGAGTTTTATACTCCCCCATGGGCATGCCATCATACACTGTTTACACATGATACATAAAGCCTTGTTATACTCCACAACACCTGTCTCTGGGTTTCTGTACAAAGACCCGGTGGGACAAACTTTCACACAGTAAGCGTCCCGGCACTGTGTACATACAAGAGGAACAAATTCCAGATTTTTATCAAAATAATAAATTTTTATTGCCGAATTTAAAGGATTGAAAGAACCGGCTTTTACAAAACTGCAAGCAAGTTCACATAATTTACAACCTGTGCATTTCTCAGTATTGATAGTAAGAACCTTCATAGTGCCCCCTTGTTTAAAACAAGGTCAATTCTCCACCTTCTTTCTTCTTGTTTTTCTGATTCCTAAGGGATTCTATATCGATCTTCACTTCTCCAAAAACCCCATCAAAGCCTGGCTTTATTTTAACCTTCTCCTTTCTCATAGCGTCAACGGCCAGGCCCATATCTTCTATTCCAGAATATTTGATGATGTCATCAATGGGTGCTTCAAGAAGAATGTAGAATTCAGGGCCGATGGAATTAATCAATATTTTTCTCATCTGCTCTACTTTCTTACTGGAAACGCCGACCTTCAATACCTCTGCGATAATTTCTTTAAGAGGAACAAGACGCTTATAGGGAATTGCTTTTTCATGCCTGAATCCATAGGCTCTATCGGCAAGGTCATAAACCCTATGAAGGACTCCTATGGTCAAAGGATTTCCGCAAACAGGGCATATATTTCTTTCTTCTATAGCCTTTTCTGGATGCATGGATACATTGCAATTCCTGTGTCCGTCGTAATGATATTTTCCTTCTTCCGGGAAAAACTCGATGGTATATAGAAATTTTTCCCTATCTTTAGATTCTAGAACCTTCTTGAGTTGATAATAATCAAGCTTTTCTGCGAAAACATTGGCTTCTCTTCCAAGATTTCCGGTTGAATGTGCATCTGAATTGGATACCAGTATATAATCATCAAGTTCACTAACCATCCAGTTCATTGGTGGATCCGATGAAAGGCCTGTTTCAAGTGCGGTAATAAATTTTTTATATTCACCACAGCATTCCTCTATTGAATCAAACCCTGAATTAGAACCAAAAAGGGAAAACCAAGGAGTCCATATATGAGCAGGGATGATCACAATGTCCGGATTTATATCTATAATAATCTTTATGGTATCCCTTAAGTTCAATCCAAATATAGGTCTTCCATCAGCGGTTAGGGAACCATAGTGAGAAAGTTTATTCTGTAGCTTTCTCACCGTATCAAAATCAGGAAACAGCAAAACAGTGTGAATCTTCCTCAATTTTCCGCCCTGTGTATAGATATTGGAAATCTCCGTTTGTAAGATGTAATTGACACCATTAAAGCTGAAAATACCGGGCGCCTCGGGCTTCAATTTTAATTCAAGCTCGTCCAACCATAAAGGATGAAGGCAGTCCCCAGTACCAAGAAGGTTTATACCTTTCTCTTTTGCAACTGCTGAAAGCGATTCGATAGTAATATTCTTGGATGTTGCTCTTGAGTATCTTGAATGAATATGTAAATCTGCAATATACATGTCAGTAAGCCAAATATGTCACTCTCGAGCTTTTTTCACTACCTTCATAGAGTGTAAAATGCTCAAAACCCAGAGCAGCTTTGAATCCCGCTTTCTTCAACAAATTTTTAACTAAAGGGGGGTCATAGCCTCTCTCACGGAAAATAGCATCTATTCTTTGATACTTATTATTCTCTCTTACAAAGACTGTGAAGTTCAATGTAGAGATCCCATTTTCGTATCGTGTTCTCCATATAGTTACCACATCATCACTTTCTTCAACCTTGGTATTATTCCCCCAATCTCTCCTTAAAGAGAAATCTGTATTTAAATCAAATACAAAGGCTCCACCCTCGACCAGTATCTCATATACTCTCACAAAAATCTTTAGAAGTTCTCGTTCATCAAGCACGTTGTTCAGACTATCAAAAATCGAATATACTCCATGAAATTCTTTATCTTTTACTGGAATATCAAGAAAATCTCCCGCAAATAAAAAAACATCAGTGACATTTTCCTTCTTCACCTTCTGTCTGGCAACTTTTACCATCTCCAGAGATCTATCAAAACCGTAGACTTCAAAACCCTTTCTATTCATTAAAAGTGCCATTGTCCCTGTTCCACACGCGATATCGAGCAATCTTGTCTTCTTCCTTAGAGGCGACAGATTCATAATTTGTATTATGTACTCCGCCCATTCTTGGTAGTTAACACGATGCATTATTCTATCGTAATAACGAGCTATCAATGAAAAAGAATCTTTAGCGCTCATATTACATAAGTTTAAAGAAATATAAAGATATGGTCAATCCTGTTGTTGACTGAATTATCTGTTAAAAGTATAATTTTAACACAAAGGAGGTTAAGATGAAGGTACCAGAAGAGCTTAAATATACTGAAGAGCATGAATGGGTAAAGGTAGAGGGAGATATTGCAATTGTGGGGATTACTGATTTTGCCCAAAATGAACTTTCTGATATTGTCTATGTGGAGCTTCCCGAAGTAGGAAAAAATATCAAAAAGGGAGATGTGATCACAACTGTAGAAGCTGTTAAAACCGTTGCAGATGTATATTCTCCCGTAAGCGGTGAAATTATTGAAGTTAATGAAAAACTCAAAGATGAGCCATCCATTATAAATAATGACCCATACGGTGAAGGTTGGATCGCAAAGGTTAAGATGGAAAATCCAGAAGAGATTAATGCCCTTCTTGACCATACAGCTTATAAAAAACTTGTAGAGGAGGAATAGAATGCATCCATTCCTCCCTAATACAGATAAAGATAGGGAGGAGATGCTAAAAACCATCGGAGTCTCCTCTTATAGAGAACTTCTAAAAGATATTCCCGAGGAACTGATCTTTAAGGGGGAATTAAATCTTCCGGAATCTCTATCGGAGCAGGAGGTTTTCGAGCTTTTAAAGGATATCTCTGAAGAAAACAACGCCAGGCTTAAAATTTTCGCCGGAGCTGGTGCTTATGACCACTATATTCCAAAAGCTGTTACATTTCTTGCTTCTCGTTCGGAATTCTACACCGCCTACACTCCTTACCAAGCAGAGGTAAGCCAGGGTACCCTGCAAGCTATTTTTGAGTATCAAACTGCAATATCGGAACTAACAGGTATGGACGTTACCAATGCCTCAATGTACGATGGGGCTTCTGCTATGGCAGAAGCTGCTTTAATGGCTATAAGAATAAAAAAAACAAAAAACAAAATACTGTATGCTTCATCCATTAATCCTTTTTATGTCCAGGTTCTGAAAACTTATATTTCAAGGGCTGGTATTGAACTCCAAGAGATCAAAGTCAACGAAAATGACGGGAGAGTGGATATCAATGATCTGAAATCAAAAATAACAGAGGATGTGGGGGCTTTAATATTCCAGCATCCAAATTTTTATGGTATACTTGAAGATCCGTTCCTTCTGAGAGAGGTCACAGAAAATACGGGTATTCTTCTTATAGTTGTTTATAATCCTATCTCTCTCGGTATTATCGCTCCTCCTGGACAATACAATGCAGACATTGCGGTGGCTGAGGGCCAACCTCTGGGTCTGCCCTTGAGCTTTGGAGGGCCTTACCTTGGATTATTTTCTGCGAAGAAAGAATATATACGTGAAATGCCGGGCAGGATTATAGGAGAAACTCTGGATGTAGAGGGTAAACGAGGATTTGTAATGACTTTACAAACGAGAGAGCAGCACATCAGAAGAGAGAGGGCAACATCAAATATATGCAGTAATCAGAATTTATGTGCACTTCAGGCACTGATCTATTTATCCTTGCTTGGAAAGAAAGGAATTAAAGAAGTGGCCTTGCAAAGTGCATATAAGGCGCATTATCTTTATTCAAGACTCATTGAGATTGACGGAATACAAAGTGTTTTCAATGCTCCCTTTTTTAATGAATTTGTGGTAGAATTACCGCTACCTGCCGCTACACTGGTGGAACAGATGTTAGAAAAGGGATTTCTGGCAGGAGTTGATGCAGGACAATTTGGGCTCAATGAAAATTGGCTTCTTGTGGCTGTGACTGAAAAGCTTAACGCTTATACACTGGATTCGTATATAGATGCAATTAAAAGTATTCTCACAAAATAAATTAGAGGAGGTTTAAATTGAGTTTTCCAGTAGAGGAAGTCTGGGTTAATAGAAAAGTAGTTAAAATTATCTTAAGGGGTGTCAGGGATAGACCGGGAGTGGCTGCGGAGGTTTTTGAACTTCTGGCTGCTCGTGGTATCAACGTAGAACTTATTGTGGCAGGACCGGCATCAAAAGGTAAAACAGACATTGCTTTTTTGATACTGGAAAGTCAGACCCACTATATTAAGGAATCTGAAGATGTACTCCTTGAGGAAATTGGAGGTACCGCTATTAATTATGACCCAAAAGTTGCTCTTATTGTCTTTTACGGGAGTAAGGAGCTCTCCAAAAAACCTGGAGTTGCAGCAAGAATTTTCAACATTCTTGCTGAAGCTGGTGCCAATATTGAAATGGTGAGTACTTCTCTTGATTCCATTTCTCTAGTGGTCAGGGAACACGGACTTGACAGGGCGATAGCTGCAATTACAGATGCTCTTGGAGTGGAAGTGGAGGAGGGTTATTGAATGTCTCTTAAACTCCTGCAGGGCAATGAAGCTGCAGCACTGGCAGCAATTAAAGCCGGAGTGAGGTTCTACGCTGGTTACCCAATTACACCCTCTTCCGAAGTTGCAGAAATTATGTCCCGTGAACTTCCCAAGGTTAATGGTATTTTTATCCAAATGGAAGATGAAATCGGTAGTCTTGCTGCATGCATTGGTGCAAGGTTAGGTGGAATGAAGGCCATGACAGCTACAAGTGGTCCTGGATTTTCCCTCATGCAGGAACACCTGGGCTATGCAGCCATGACAGAGGTTCCTGTTGTAATACTTAATGCAATGAGAGGTGGTCCCTCCACAGGTGCTCCCACAAGGCCGTCTCAGGGCGATGTCATGCAGGCGAGATGGGGTACACACGGAGATCATCCAATTGTGGTTTTTGCTCCTCAAAGTGTCAGTGAGGTTTTCCAATTTGTAATCGATGCTGTAAATATCTCCGAAATACTTAGAACACCTGTAGTTGTGCTTACTGATGAAATCACTTCCCATATGAGAGAAAAGGTCAACATTCCGGAAAAAATTGAAATTTTCATGCCCCCTCCTATTGTTAAAGATAATTACTTACCCTACAGTGATGATAATAATGTAAGCAGTTACCTATTACCCTTTGGAGAGGGTGTGCGATTCCATATAACGGGACTTATTCATGGAGAAGATGGATTCCCTAGCAATAATCCTGAGATAGCAAGAAAGAATCTAGATCGATTCAAGAAAAAAATGGAGAAAGCACTTAAATATGCTGAGGATGTAGAAGAACATTTGATAGAAGATGCCGAAATAATATTCTTTCCTTACGGAATCGTTGCCCGTGCTGTAAAAGAAGTAGTTGAAATACTGAGGAAGAAAGGTGTCAAAGCAGGCTATATAAGGCCCAAGATAATCTGGCCTTTCCCTCACACTTCATTGGAAAAAATCGACGGAAAAGTTGAATATATTATTGTCCCTGAAATGAATCAAGGACAATTGGTTTATGAAATTATGGCCCATGTAAAAAATAGTAAAGTAATACCTGTTAACAGATATGATGGAGAATTATTTGATCCAGATGAACTTGTTAAATCTGCAGAGGAGTTAATTAAATGAGAAGAAACTTAGAAAACAGAGACCTTTATATAGCGTTGCTGGCAGCAGGCAGAGCAAAAAGAATGAATTCCGGGAAAAGTAAGGTTCTGCACGAAATATGTGGTAAGCCTCTTCTACATTACCCTCTAGAGGTGGCAAAGAGCCTTAATCCAAAAAAGATTTTTGTCGTCATAGGGGGCCCTTACATGGAACAGGTTAAAGAAGCATTGAAGGGTGAAAGTGTTCAATTTGTAATACAGGAAGAACCTCTTGGTACAGGAGATGCAGTTAAAAGAGTACAACCGTATATCGATAACACAGATTCTAATCTCATGGTACTTCCAGGCGATGCTCCCCTATTAAGAATAGAAACAGCTAAGGAACTCTTTGAATTCCATCGCTCCCGGGGAGCAATTGCTACAGTATTAACGGCAGAACTACCAGATCCTGCGGGTTATGGTAGAATCGTGAGATCTATTGGTGATAGAATAATGATGATCGTGGAAGAAGTTGATGCTTTCCCCGAAGAAAAAGAAATCAAAGAAGTCAATTCAGGTATTTACCTATTCGACACAGAAGCTCTCTTTGAATGGCTGCATGAAATCAGAGCAGACAATAAGCAGGGAGAATATTATCTCACAGATGTGATTGAAATTCTACAGCGAAGAGTGGGTAACGTTTATGCCCATAAAATAACAGATTGGGAAGAAATTCTGGGGATAAATACTAGAAAACAGCTATCTCAAGCTGAAAAGATCATGGAGAAAAGGATTAAAAATTACTGGATGGACAACGGCGTTACATTTCTGAATCCTGAATTAACATATGTTGAAAGTGATGTATATCTTGAGAAGGATGTGATTATATATCCCTTCGTTTCCCTTATGGGGAAGACATATGTGGAGTCCGGTGCTAGAATAGGGCCCAATGTGGTTATAAAGAATACAAGGATTAAAAAAGGAAGTATTATAATCGGTCCCAAATTCATTGAGGGTAACCCAGATGGAGATTGATGTTAAAAAAATAATGAAACTGGCCAAGCTGAAATTCGATGAGAATGAAGAACTTGAGATAAAAGAACATTTCCAAAAAATGCTGAAACTAGTTGAAAATTTGAAAAGTATAGATGTGACTGGTGTTACTCCACTATATTATCCTCATGATAAAACCAATTTAAGAAGAAGAAAAGATAAGCAGGGAAAAGGCTTGGAAAAATACGAAGTGCTCGAAAACACACCTGATACTTTCACAGATTATATCAAGGCACCATCACCTCTTAAAGGCATAAAGAAAAAATAATCTATGGTCTTTCTTTTCTTTGATATAGACGGAACTTTGATACATTCAGGTGGTGCTGGGGCAAGAGCACTTGAAAGAGCTTTTTATTCCCTTTATGGAATTAAAAATGCAATGGAGGGAATAACACCCCATGGAAAAACCGACCCGGTAATTGTGGAAGAAATATTCCTGAAAAAACTCGGGATTAGTCCGCAACAGAATCACATACAACAGGTTTTGAATCTATACTTACAATTCCTAGAGGAGGAAGTTCAAATCTCACCCGGGTATAAAGTTATAGATGGAGTGAAAGAAACCCTCTCCGAAATCACTAAGTCCAGCAATTTAGTGCAAGGACTCGCAACAGGTAATATCGAGAAGGGAGCTTATATTAAGTTAAAAAGAGGGGGACTTCACCACTTTTTCAGATTCGGTGGTTTTGGGTCTGATTCCAAAGACAGAACAGAGATTTTAAAAGTGGCTTATAAGAGAGGAACAGAACTTGCCGGGATAAAGCCCCATCGGGTTTTTGTTATCGGTGATACACCTCTTGACATTATAGCTGCAAAAGAGGCAGGATTTGGTTCCATCGCTGTTGCCACCAGTATATATGATATACATACTCTACGCTCTTATTCTCCAGACAAGGCCTTCAATAACATTATTGAACTGCGTGAATTCTTGAAAAATCTGAGAAATTAGGACTCCTTAAGTTCCTCCATGAGACTTTTAAATTTTTTCAGGTCCTCTACATAATGTTTTCTTACCTTTTCTTTGTCCTCTCGTATGATTTTAGAAGGGTGAAAGACAGGGAAAACCTTAATGCCATCCTTTATTTCAAAGATCTGCCCTATGTTAGCTGTTATTTTTACTTCTCTCTGCAGTAAATAACTTAAAGCAAATCCTCCCATTGCAAGTATCAAACGAGGCTTTATAATTTGGATCTGTTTTTCCAGAAAATAAGAACAGGCCCTTATCTCTTCTTTTTTGGGTGGTCTTATTTTTCTGGAACCAGGAAAAGCCAAGGGTATACATTTTAGGACATTGGTTATATACAAATCTCTTTCTCTATCAATACCGGCTTTTTCCATAGCTTCTGCAAGAAAGGTGCCTGCTTTACCCACAAAAGGCTTCCCAATTCTATTCTCGTCAACACCAGGAGCTTCTCCAATGGCCATAACGCCACTATATGGATTTCCCCACCCAAAAACGAGCCTATTTCTTGTCTTATAGAGAGGGCATCTTCTACACTTTAAGGCCTTTTCCTTGTAATATTCTAAGAGAGCTTCCTTGTTGTACCCCAACACGAAGGCCTTTTCCACATCAAATACTTCCTTCAGGATATAAATAGGATTCTTATTCACCATATAGTTTTATCACATGTTCAAGGATTTTCTCAGCCAGTGAGTTTTTGTCCATATCCAGAAAACTCTCCTCCACCCCTGTGGAAGATATAATATAACCCGAAGTTCTGGAAGAACCCATAGACCCGATAGAATTGGCTACTATAATATCTAAAGATTTCTCGTTGAGTTTTGCTCTGGCATTCTCTATTATATTGTCTGCCTCAAGGGCAAAACCGATAAATAATCTTTTGCCTTTGTAATCAGAAAGATGCTTTAGAATATCGGGATTCTCTTTAAGATGTAAAGTTAGCTCTTTCGTCTTCTTGATTTTTCCTCTTATTTTTGTATAAGGTGCATAATCAGAAACTGCTGCGGCCATTATCAATATATCGTGATTCTCAATCTCCCTCTCAAGGACTTCTAACATCTCCTGGGTGGTTTTTACCCTTATAATCCTATCTCTTTCATAGGGTGGATAGGATGTCTCACCTACCACCTGTGTTAACTGTCCTCCCATTTCTTTAACCTTTTTGGCCAGAGATATACCCATGAGTCCCGATGATCGGTTTGTAATCACCCGCACATCATCGATATACTCCTCCGTCCTCCCGTAGGTCAATAGAATCTTTTTATTCCTTAAAGGGAAACCCTTAAATGCTGCTATGGTATCCTCTACAATAAATTCTTCTTCAAGAAGTCTTCCAATACCTTTATCTCCTGAAGCAAGTTCTCCCTCACCCGGACCACTTAAATAAAAATTATTCATCTGTAACAGTTTTTTTATATTTTGCTGAAGTATTGGATTGTTCCACATTTCAGTGTGCATAGCAGGTGCAAGTACAACCGGCCCTTTAAAGGCAGCTGCAGTTGAAGTTAATAAATTATCAGCAATTCCCTGGGCAAGCTTTGAAATTGTATTTAATGTGACAGGGGCTATAAGCAATACATCTCCCCATTGAGCTAATTGGATATGAAGTCCACCTTTATAATCCCAGTATTCATCCTCAGTGTAAACATCACATTCAAGTAGAGATTTAAAAAGAAAAGGAGAAACAAATTTTTGGGCAGCATTGGTTAGTATAACCCTGATATCTGCCCCTCTTTTTTTGAGAAGCCGACCAATATTAGCGGCTTTATAAGCAGCAATACTACCTGATATCCCCAGAATCACTTTCATAAGTCACTTCAAAATCGTGAAGTATTTTAACCCTTCTTTTTATAGTTCTGTATTTGATTTCACCGCTTATGAGTTTTTTCAGGGCGAGCATTGTGGGTTTTTCATCAGTTTTCAATCTGTCTTCGCGTATATCCCTTGCTATTTTCCTAGCTTCACGAGAAGCAAGTACAATAGCAAAATATTTATTGTTAAACCTCTGCCATATGTCTTCAACGGTGATGATTTTTTTCATTTTTTCACCTCCATTGCCGCCTGTTTTGCAAGTCTATCTGCATCCTTGTTCAAATTTCTATGTATATGAATTATCTCCCACTTTTCAAATCTTTTCAGTAATATAAGGGTATAATTATAAAGCAATTTAAGATTGGGTGCTTTAACCTTATACTTTCCCACAAGTTGTCTGTACATCAATTCAGAGTCTGTAAATATTCTTATCCTCCGTATTCCATTATTCTGTGCGTACTGCAGAGCCTCAATAAGAGCCATATACTCAGCCTCATTGTTGGTTTTGATACCAAAGGGAATAGATTTCTCTATCAAAACCTCCCCTTGGGCATTCTTTATAATAAAACCTCCACCAGCTGCTCCAGGATTACCCAGGGAAGAACCGTCCACAAATATATCATAGATCTTCTTCATCCCAGTAGATCAACCTGCCACAATTAGCGCACCTCTTTAATGTCTTTGCAAGCTTTAATTCATTGACAAATTGAGTAGGCAATTCGGCATGACAACCACCACATACATAGCCAGTTATGTTATTATCTATATCCCTTACCGCTTTTACATTCACCACCACCCTTCCTCTCTTTTTTCTTATTCGCTCATAAAGTAAAAGTTCTTTCTGCGGAATGTGGGCTATCTCTCTCTTTCGTACCTCCTCTGCCTCCTGAATAAAATCATCCAAGCTATTGAGTTCTTTTTTCAGGCTATCTATGAGATTCTCCTTCTCCATTATAAGGTTATCAAATTCCTGTGTTTTTACATCTTTCTCCTGTTGCAATTGCTCCACCTCTTCCATTTTTTTGTAAAGCGCTTCTTCCAGTTCCTCTTTTTTCTTTTCAGCAAATTCAATCTGCTGAAGCATAGCCCTGTATTCTTCATTAGTTTTGACTTCCCGAGATTTTCTTCTATACTCTTCTATCTCATCTCCCAGAGATTCTATCTCATGCTCGAGTCTTTTTTGAGCAAGAATCTCCTCCTTAACCTTCTCAAGAAATTTTTCTTTCTCCTTCTTCAAATATTCAATCTCTTTCCTGAGTGTCGAGATCTCCTCCGGTATTGTAGCCTTGCGTTTCTTCAGGTCATCGATGCGGGAATCAATTTTCTGTAACTCAAGGAGAAGCTTAACTATTTCGTCCATATCTATAAATGATAAACTCTCCAAAATATATTGTCAAAAGAAATTGAGACATAACTCAAAATTTATCTTAGAAATTTAATGCATTAAAATCATAATATGCTAAATATAGAGCTTTTTGATTTCGAATTGCCCGAAGAACTTATTGCTCAATATCCAGTCCCCAAGCGAGAAATGGCCAGATTGTTGGTTTTACATAAAAAAACAGGACTCTTTGAACATCGAGTCTTCAAAGATATTATATTATATTTTAAAGAGGGAGATTTACTAATATTAAACAAAACCAAAGTAATAAAAGCAAGATTATATGGAAGAAGAGATGACACGGGCGGCAAGTTAGAACTTCTTGTAACAAGAATATTTGAAGAGAGAAGATTTGAAGCTCTGGCGAAGCCTGGTAGGAGAGCCAAACAGGGTGTAAAAATAAGGATTGGAAAAGACATCTTGCTGGAGATAAAGGAGATTACAGAAGGGAAAAGAATAGTGGAGATAAAGCATGGATCGGAAATATATACCCTTCTTGATAAATATGGGAAAGTACCTCTCCCGCCCTATATCAAAAGAGAACCTCGTGAAGAAGACGAAGAATGGTACCAAACTGTTTTCGCAGAAATCCCAGGATCCATTGCAGCACCAACCGCAGGTTTACATTTTACTCAAGAAATTATCACTCAATTGAAACGAAAGGGAGTGTTAGTCGAGTATATTCTTCTCCACGTAGGTACCGGAACTTTCAAGCCAATAAAAACTAAAGATATTACTCAGCATAAAATGGACGCAGAATATTACGAAATTCCGGAGGAGGTTATAAAAAACATATTAAAAATAAAACAGAACAAAGGGCGTCTCATAGCTTGTGGAACCACAACGGTTAGAGCTCTCGAAAGCTGGGGCTATGATAATGCAAGAAGCAAAGGCTGGACATCACTCTTCATCTATCCTGGTTACAGCTTTAAAGTTGTGGATGGAATGGTTACAAATTTTCACCTACCAAAATCCACTCCTCTTCTTATGGTATCTGCCCTGGCAGGGCATAAAAATATTATGAAAGCTTATAAAGAAGCTGTAGCATTGAAATACAGATTTTTCAGTTATGGCGACGCCATGTTAATTATACCTTGAAATGTTTTTGATTATATAGTAGAATATAAACAAGTAGGGGGTAGCATGGAACAGGTTATTAAAATATCAGAACTGGATAAAAACTTTAAATATCAAATACTAAAGGAACCTGGTGGAGAGGGCTTGCTTAAATGTTTTGCATGCGGTACCTGTACTGCCTCCTGTCCTGTAAGAGAAGTGGATGAAAAATTCAACCCAAGAAAGATTATCAGGATGGCTATTCTGGGAATGAAAAAAGAGGTACTGGAGAATGAGTTTATATGGTTATGTGCAGGTTGCTATATCTGTCAAGAAAGATGTCCTCAAGATGTGCGAATAACAGATCTTATGGGGGCTTTGAGAAATATAGCAGTGAAAGAAGGATTCATACACCCCTCCTTCGTGGCTCAAATTGATTTCCTTTATAAATTTGGAAGGCTGTACGAAGTTACTGAATTTGACAATAAAAAACGTGTTAAAAATGACTTACCCGAGATAAAACACATGCCGGAAGAAATTCAGAAAATATTTGAGGAAACAGGTGTAGCTAAATTTGTGGAGGGGGACCAATGAAATACGCACTTTTCCTGGGATGTACTATCCCTGTTAGGGCTCAAAATTATGAACTTGCTGCCAGAAAGGTTGCAAAAAAATTGGGCATTGAATTCGTTGACATTCCCGAATTTTCCTGTTGCGGATTCCCTGTTAAATCGGTGAGCCATGAAGCATATCTATTGATAAGCGCTCGAAATCTTGCTATAGCCGAAGAAAAGGGACTCAATATTGCTACACTTTGCAATGCCTGTACCGTAACACTGGTTGAAGCAAATGAAGAATTGAAAAAAGACCCAGAGTTAAGACAAAAAATAAATGAAAAGCTCAGAAAGATAGGGAAGGAGTACAGAGGAACTGTCGAAGTGAGGCACTTTGCAAGGATACTGTACGAAGATTATGGAATCGATAAGCTCAGGGGTCATATTGTGAGGCCATTAGAGGGACTCAATATTGCTGTTCATTATGGCTGCCACTTCTTGAGGCCATCTGAGGTTTATCATGAATTTGATGACCCTGAAAATCCTAAAAGCCTGGATGAATTAGTTAACATTACAGGTGCCAAATCCATCTGGTATAAAGAAAGAGATAAATGTTGTGGCGGAGGCATACTGGGTATAAAAGAAGAAGATGCACTCAAAATGACTAAAGATAAACTGGACAATATTAAAGAGGTTGAGGCTGATGCAATGATCTCCATTTGTCCATTCTGCAGTGTAATGTACGAGGGCTCACAGAAAAAAATAGAGAAAATGTTTGAAACGGAATATAACATACCGGTTATATACTATCCTCAGCTTCTGGGCCTGGCAATGGGCTTTGAACCTGAAGAACTGGGATACAGGATGAATAGAATAAAGGCCAAAAGGATGCTGGAGAAGGTAACGGGAATTGGAACAGCATAAGGATCCAATCCAAGAAGAAAAAAAAATTAATAATGCCCTTGTAAAATTCAGAAAAAAAAGCGGTACTTTCGCAAAAAAATTTCTGGATGCTTGGAGAGAAGCTAATAATTCCCAATACCTGACAGCAAAAGAGAGAGAATTGATCACTCTGGCTGTGGTTCTCAATAAACTGTGCATCCCCTGCATTTTTAAGCACGTAAAACTAGCGCTCAAAAGTGGTGCTACTCCTGAAGAAATTATCGAAGCCACCAACCTTGCCTGTGCCCTTGGTGGTGGCATCGTGTACGAATATACTGCATATGTAGTAGAAGCATTGGAACTGTATAGTGGTGAAGCCTAATGGGAGCTGATATCGTAATCGGTTTACAATGGGGGGACGAAGCTAAGGGGAGATTTGTAGATTATATCTCTGAGAATTACGACGTTATTGTTAGATTTCAGGGGGGTGCCAATGCAGGGCACACGGTAATAGTTCAGGATAAAAAATATATCTTCCATCTTCTCCCATCAGGACTCATCAGAAAAGATAAAATTGGCATTATAGGTGCAGGTGTGCTTATTGACCCAGATACATTGATAGAGGAAATTTCCTTTATAGAAAAAGAGCTGGGGCCTTTAGAAGGTAGATTTTTTATCGATGAAAGAGCAAATATTGTGCTTCCTTATCACAAAGAGGAGGACTTCCTTGAAGAAAGTTCCAAAAAGGGCGTAGGTAGTACCCGAAAGGGCATTGCTTATGCATATAGAGATCTCTATATGAGGATGGGTATTAGATTATCAGACATCAAAGATGTAAACTGGTTATCTGAACGCCTCAAAACTGCTGCAGAATTTAACAATCAAATTATAGGTGCAAGATATGGGCATGTTCCGTTTGATTGGAAAGTAATGAGAGATGAATTGCTCAGCTTTTTTGAGCAAATTAGACCTTATGTGGCTGACACAGTGGCATTGTTCCACTCATATTTGGAAGAACATAAAAAGATACTATTCGAGGGCGCACAGGGCACAATGCTGGACATCTTTTTCGGAACTTATCCCTTTGTTACATCTTCCCATACTATTAGTTCAGGTGCACCAGTAGGATCAGGGATTCCACCCACTTGTATAGGAAAAATCTACGGAGTGTTTAAGGCATATACCACAAGGGTTGGTAAAGGCCCATTTCCAACTGAACTTACAGGTGAAGAAGGGGAATACATAAGAGAAAAAGGAAATGAATATGGAGCCACCACCGGTCGTCCTAGACGATGTGGATGGCTGGACTTACCGGTACTACAATATTCTGCCTTTGTCAATGGTGTAACAGACTTGGTCATGACAAAACTGGATGTGCTAAGCGGGCTGGAAAAAATAAAGGTAGCTGTTCATTATAAATTAGACGGTAAAAAATTGAGATTTCCACCCACCAGTATTGTTGATTATGAACGTTTAGAACCTCATTATATAGAAATGGAGGGTTTTGAACTGGAAGGAAACGAGCAGAGCTTTCACGAGCTTCCCGAAAATGCAAAAAAATATGTAAATTTTATTGAGGACGAA
>Ga0190352_1000002_pt1 | contig 84517 bp, 69 predicted proteins | sample 4872131011_MG_FD_161682 | JGI IMG/M metagenome (GOLD analysis project Ga0190352, IMG submission 161682) | Hydrothermal vent microbial mat bacterial communities from Southern Trench, Guaymas Basin, Mexico - 4872-13-10-11_MG | ecosystem: Environmental > Aquatic > Marine > Hydrothermal vents >...
CCTAGACGATGTGGATGGCTGGACTTACCGGTACTACAATATTCTGCCTTTGTCAATGGTGTAACAGACTTGGTCATGACAAAACTGGATGTGCTAAGCGGGCTGGAAAAAATAAAGGTAGCTGTTAATTATAAATTGGATGGTAAAAAATTAAGATTTCCACCCACCAGTATTGTTGATTATGAACGTTTAGAACCTCATTATATAGAAATGGAGGGTTTTGAACTGGAAGGAAACGAGCAGAGCTTTCACGAGCTTCCCGAAAATGCAAAAAAATATGTAAATCTCATTGAGGATGAACTCAAAATTCCTGTAAAATATATCTCGGTGGGACCCAGGAGAGATCAACTTATAGTTCGTTAAAAACATAATTAAATGGTAAGAAGTACGGATAAAAATGATGTTCTGGTTCTCTTCTCTGAAATTCTTGATACCAGTAGTATAGACGAATTAATACAGAAAGCTGTACATATTTTATACCTGGGGGAAGGACTTTATACAACCTATACTTTAAAAGAAGTCAAATCTATAGGAATATTGTGTGAGAAAGCTTATAAAATTACCCCCAAACCTGTTTTTAAAATTCTTGCACTATATGCAAAGGAGATATGTACCAGAACGGAAGACCCTTTTAAAAACTGGGGACTTTTAAAAAAATTATTTAATCTCACAGCAAGCCATGAACAAGAACTGCCAGAATGTCTTGTCACGGCAATCTATTGTAGATTTATACACCAAGCACTCACTAGAAGAAAATTTAGAGTTTATAACAGGGCAATTGGAATTTTTAAGAAATTCCTTGCAGGAAGCAGGTGGGGAAAAGATAAAAATACTTTTTTGGATCTTTTTGAATTACAGCGTCTCCTCGCGGTCGGCAATTTCGAAAAATTATTGGAAAGAGAAAATGAAGTAAAAGAAAAAGTGTTTGGGTCTAACATTGAATATCAAAAAATTCTTTCAGGTTTTTTATACCGCTTTTTAGCACATGCTAATTTTGGAATTAAAAATTATAAACTTGCTGAATTCTATTATGATCTCTCTGCAGAAGACTTTCTCCTTGCTGAAAAATATTCCCATGCAATAATTTCTTTATTCTGGAAAATACGGATCCCTATTAAACTTCGTAAAACAGATCTCATAGACAAACAGCTCCATGAAATCATTAAAATATGTGCTCAGTTAGATATCCATCCCAAAGCTGTAATTCCTTTTATTAGGATCGCTGGTGGTATTAAGTCGTTCATCGAAGGCAAATTTAACATTGCAGAATTAAATCTCAAAAAGGCACTAAGATCGGGAATAGGATTCCGGCTGCGGTCTTTTCTATACTCTTATCTTGCATTAATTTCTTATATCAAGGGTAAGAGGCAGGAGGGACTTCACTGGGCAGAACTCGCAATTAAATCTCAGAAAGATTATTTCCTATGGGGAGGAACAGAGCCCTTATTAATTTACTACCAACTTCTCCTTGAAGAGGGTAAAAAGAGAGAAGCCAGCACCACGCTGCAAAAAATCAGAAGATTAAGTAGACGTGGGACTTTAAAAGTGGATGTAAATTTTTTGAAGCTCAACTACAATATATATTTTGATGAAATAGATGGTCATTCTGAGAAGGTACAGAAAGCCATTGAGGATAAAAATTCTTCTGCCTACATCAGGGGGTCCTTGTTTTATCAATATTTAAAACGGCTGCTCACTGAAAATCGTTTTAAAGATGCTTTTCTTCTTTTAAAGAAGTACAAAAATATCTTTTACCAATTGATACCAAAATTATATAAAGAGGAAAAAATCTCACCATTGGCAAATTTACTTCAAAATATTGCAATACAGGTGCACTTAAAAAATAATGAAGAAAAAACTGCTCTTTTCACGCTGAGGTGGTTAACCTCAAATGTGTTTGAAAAAAGATCACCTACATTCCAGAGAATAAAGCTACCTTTTAACTTCGACTTAATTGAGTATTTTTATTCCGGTGATGAAGTTTATATCTTTCTCAGGAATGGGGAAAAGACGATCACAGTGGAGGCACAGGGGTTTTCTAAAATTTTAAAGCGGCTTAAAACTCGTGCTAAGCCCTTTGCGGACAAAGAAATTCTGGAAAATCTATATTCTACGTTGATACACCCTATACAAAGATACCTTCTCTCTAACAACCTGGTTATTATTCCTTATGGCAGGATGATACATATTCCCTTTAACATACTACATGATGGAGAAGGCTTCCTTTTTGAGAAATACAATATATCCATTCTTCCTGCATACAGAATATTGGCTTCCGGATATTTCAAAAAAACTTATGATACATTCCTTGGACTGGCCATCACAGAGGTTGAAAAGAGACATTTTCCATTTGCCAGATGGGAAATTGAAAAAGCATCTCGTTTTTTCAAGAGAAGCACCATACTCATTAATGAAGAGAGTGAAAGATTTTTCAGTTTAGTTCCCCATTTTGATGTAATTCACTTGGTTACCCATTCTGTTGCGGTGGAAGATGATCCTCTGAGATCTTTCTATACCTTAAAACGAGATGGCGCTAAAATTAAACCACTGGCCATTAAGGATCTTCTTTATCTTAAATATTCGAGAAATCCTATGCTGGTAATAAGTTCATGCTCTTTGTGGAAGGCTTTCTTCCCTGAAGAGGAATCTATTTATTCTGTGCTAAATACTCTCTTTGAAAGGGGTGTATCAGGAATATTAATAACACGTACAGAACTTGGAGATAAAGAAGCCATGCTTATAATGGAGGAATTCTACACCGAACTGTCTCAGGGTAAAAGACCTTTCATGGCACTTTCCTCGACATTAAGGAAATTAGTACATCTTTTTGATATAGACAGCCCCGAATTACTCGGTAGTTATGTATATTTTGGACTATGAATCAATATAGAGATAACCCCAATCTGAATGCTTCTTTATCCAATTCCTGAAACTTTTTACTTACACTTCTTTCGATGGCCTCCAAAGCAGATCCTTCACTTATAAATTCTTTGAGAAAATGTGCAACAAAGCCGAAAGCCATCATATTCGCAAGTGTATGTGTTTTGAAATTTTTAATGGACAACCTGGTGAATGGTTTTTCATGCACTTTGAATTTTTCACGTACATTATCATCAACTGTTATAAGCCCAGAGTCTATTATTATAATACTTCCTCTCTTGGCACCAGTTAAATAGTAATCAAAGGCCTCTTGAGAGAGTGAAAGAAGAATGTCGCTCTGTTCAATATAGGGGAAAATTACCGGTTCGGTACCCAAAACTACTTCAGAGGCAGCAATCCCCCCTCTTACCTGTGCTCCGTAAACAGCACCCTGTGAAGAGTAATTGCCTTCTATAACCGCTGCATGTGCGGTTACTATTCCCAAGAGGATCACTCCCTGTCCACCAGCCCCACAGTATCTTATTTCTTTTCTCATTCTAAAACTCTCCTATTACAATCTTTTTGGCATAATCCTTCTCTGTAGCATTAGACACACTTATGGAATTTTTCCGCAAATATTGTAAAAATTCATACGGATCCGATGTTATATTTCTTCTACCAAAATGTGTGGGACAGGTACTGAGAAAATGCAGGAAAGCAAATCCATTGGTTTTAATTGCCTTTTTTAGTGCATTAACCATTTGTGGGAAATGGGCAACTGTATATCTTGCAACATACTGAGCACCAGCTGCTTTCACAAGTTTCACCATATCAAATGGCCTTTCCTGAAATCCGTAAGGAGAAGTGGTTGTTTTTGCACCTTGCGGGGTAGTGGGGGAAAACTGGCCCCCTGTCATTCCATAGTTCTGATTATCTGCCATTATAACCGTTAAATCTATATTACGTCGAGCTGCATGAATGAGATGATTTCCCCCTATGGATGCAATATCTCCGTCTCCCCCTATCACAATAACAGTTAATTCTGGATTAGCAAGTTTCACACCTGTAGCATAAGCAATTGCTCTACCATGTGTAACATGAAGGGTGTCAGCCTTGATATAAGGGCTGGAAATCCACCCTGAGCATCCAATCCCCGAAACAAAAACGGTTTTCTTCCTATCTATATCTAACTGGGACATAGCATGGGCTATAGCTTTAAGAATTATACCATGCCCACATCCAGGGCAAAAATTAGTAGGGAAAACACTTGTTCTTATCCACTCCATATAATCTTTCATAATTCTTCCTCCACCTTTTTGACAATTTCTCCAGGGGTGAGAACCGTAGAATCTATTCTTGTAATTGAAATAACAGGTATATTCAACACTCTCTCGAGTTCTTTATTCAAATGCCCTACATTCATCTCCGGGACGAATATTTTTGCGACGCCTTTCAATATATTGCGAATCAGTTCATCGTAAAAAGGCCAGATGGTTTTCAGTCTCAGAAATCCCGCCTTGATTCCTTTTTCTCTCAGTCTTCTTGTAGCTTCCAATGCACTTCTCGCACTAATTCCATAAGCCACGAGGGCTATCTCTGCATCTTTCATATATTTTTCATCGATTTCCACTATTTCATCCAGGTGATGTCTTATCTTACCAATTAAATGAGTGATTAATTTTTTCTGAGTCTCAGGGTCCCTAGTTCTCCTCAAACCCCATTCAGTATGGGTTGATCCAGTAATTAAAAGATCTGCACCGTCACCAAAAAGGGGCATAGGTGCAGGATTTTCAGGGTCCATACCGAACGGAGGTGCAGAGGGATCATGTTCCCTATCAAAAATTTCGATCTCTTCGGGAATATCAAGGGGCTCTCTAAGATGCCCTACAGCCTCATCTGTTAGTATTATAACAGGAGTCCTGAATTCCTCAGCAAGATTAAAAGCCTTTACTCCCATATCAAACATTTCCTGAACAGACCAGGGGGAAAGAACTATAATTTTGTAATCACCATGTGATGCATATCTTGCTTGATGAAAATCACCCTGAGATGGACGGGCTGCCTGCCCTGTGGATGGTCCAGCTCTCTGGACATTTACGAGAACCAAGGGTGTTTCAGTCATAATTGCATATCCAAGGTTTTCTATCATCAAATCGAACCCAGGTCCGCTTGTAGCAGTCATAGCCTTTGTACCTGTCCAGGATGCTCCTATACATGCAGCAATGGAGGCAATTTCATCCTCTCCCTGAAAATAAACACCCCCAACTTCTCTAAGTCTCTTTTCAATCCTGAGAATTACCTCACTGGCAGGTGTTATAGGATAACCTGCATAAAATCTGCAACCAGCAGCAATAGCTCCCTCTGCAACAGCTTCGTCTCCCTGCATAAAATATCTCCCTGGAGATAAATGGGGCTTAATTTTCCTTGTTGGCATATTCCCTCCTCATAACTTCTATAGCAAAATCAGGACAAAAATTCTCACACAACATGCATCCTATGCAATCTTCAGAACGTGCTATTACGACTTCTCTGAAACCATGCTTGCCTTCTGTTTCACTTATATCAAATACTTTTTTAGGGCATATTTTCACGCATATATAACACCCTTTACACCAATCCGCCTTAAGTTTAATTTCATACTCCATATCTAAACAACTCCTTCCTTTTTTAGGTTTTCTATCTCCTCCCTTTTATATCCTAACTCTTGTAGTATCTCCTCAGTATGTTCTCCCAGGAGCGGCGGGTGACGATATATTCCTAAATCAACGCCCTCCATATGTATTGGATTTTTCATCAATCTTATTGTACCAGCAGTAGGATGGTTGATTTTCTGGATAAATCCTCTCTCTTTGATCTGAATATCTTCTATAGCCTTATCAACAGTATTGATGGGCCCGGATGGTATCCGGGCTTCATCCAGACGTTCCAGCCAGTATGAGGAGTCTTTTGATTCAATAATCTTCTCCAACATAGGAATAAGTATATCTCTGTTCTCCAATCTCCTGGCATTATTTATGAATCTCTCATTCGTAGCCAATTCAGGCTTTTCAATTACTTCACAAAATCTTTTCCATTGCTCTTCATTACCTACACCGATAATTATATAACCGTCGCTGGTCTTAAAGGCCTGATAGGGAACAATATTGGGATGTTGATTTCCATATCTTTTGGGAACAATTCCTCCAATTAAATAATTATTAGCCACATTTACAAGAGAAGCAATTGAGCACTCAAGAAGTGAATTATCAATTTTAGCCCCTTTTCCTGTTTTCTCTCTCATTATAAGGGCGCTCTCTATGGCTATTACTGTATATAAAGCAGTAAAAACATCGCATATTGCCACACCTACCTTCATGGGAGGACCTTCTGGCTCCCCTGTAATACTCATAAATCCGCTCATCCCCTGGATAAGAACATCGTACCCTGGTTTGTTTTTTCTTGGCCCTGTAAGGCCAAATCCTGTGATGGATGCCCAGATTATATCTTTTTTAATTTTCACAACATCCTCGTAGGTAAGCTTCAGACTTTCGAGGGTTTTAGGAAGAAAATTCAGAATCATTACATCTGATCTTTTAATTAATTTTTCCAGTATTTCTCTTCCTTTAGGATGCTTGAGATCCAGTGTCATGCTTCTTTTATTCCTGTTAGCGCACATGTAATATGCACTCTCTCCGCCTTTAAAAGGAGGACCCCACCCTCTGGTCTCATCTCCAACACCGGGACGCTCAACTTTGATGACATCGGCCCCCAGGTCACCCAGTATCATACCCACAGTGGGGCCAGCAAGAACCCTTGAAAGATCAAGAACCTTTATACCCTTCAATGGCTTCATGATTTTCTCCTATCTATAAGAGAAATTATTATTAATAAAACCAAAGATGAGAAAAGAGCCCCATATACTTTATCGACTTTGAATCCAACTGCATATTTAAGGATAACAAAAAGGAGAGAAAAGAAAGTACCTCCAAGGAGGGCCCAGGAGGCAGCTTTTGGTGTGGGTATTCTTTTACCTCTGACAATCCAGTACACACCGCCTACAACTATAACGGCGGCAGCTGTCCTAATTGCATAAGAAATATAAGCAGTGTCCAGTATAAAACCTCTAAGATAGATGGCCAGAGGTATGGAAACAAGACCAACAACCAGAGTAAAAATACGCGACTTTCTAAGAAGCTGAGAATCAGTAGCTTCTTTGTGTAACAGGAGGTGATATATGTCTTTGGTAAGTATGGTAGATACAGCAAACATGACCGGAGCTATAGTTGAGAGTATTGCTGCAAGAATACCTGCCAGAGCAATCCCGCCGAGCCAGGGAGGAATAAAATTACTGCTCATAAGTAGAGATGGAAGAGCCTGTTTTGCATTAGGGATATTGGCAAACTTGCCCGTAGCTGCAATCATACCCAGTGTAGCAGTCATTATCCCAACTGGTGCAATAAACAAAGCTGAAAGCAAAGAAGCATTTCGTGCAGTCTTTAAATCCTTAGCTGCAAAAACAGGTTGTATGGAAGCCTGAGCAGCAAAGGCCCCGAATATACCGCCAATTATCCACGCAAAAACCCTTGATACACCTATTCCAAAGGGACTCTGATAAACTCGTATATTTCTTCCTGCTTCTTCAAGTGTTCTGAATAGTCCTCCATATCCTCCAATTTTGACGAGAGCAATTATGAATACTGTGATCAATGAGGTGTATAAAAGAGCTACATGAATGAGATTTGTAAAGGTTATAGACCAGAATCCACCTGCTGTTATATAGATAGTAACAAGCAATCCTCCCACTATAATACCTGCATTCAAAGGTATATGAAGTGTTGAAGCCATTACAGACCCCACAGTTTGAACCTGGACATATGCCAATATGATATACGCTATCAGGAAAGCTACTGCAGCCACTATTCGTGTGTTTCTATTGTATAATTTCTCTATCATCTCTGCCACAGTGTAAACATGGTGCTTTCGGTAAACAACAGCGAGTGTTAATCCGAAAATCAACATACCCAAAGCAGTTGAAATATTATACCATGCTGGAGAAAAACCGGATGCATATGCTCTCTCTGAAACTCCAATGGTACTCATGCCACCCAGCCACTCTCCTACTACAACTACGCTGCATAGAATCAACCCCAGGTTTCTACCCGCAATAAGGAAGTCTGCTTCAGACCTGGCAAGTTTTTGAGCAAAAAGTCCCACAATTAAAAGAATAATAAAATAAGCTACAATTATAATAAATTGAATCGATATGGTCATCCACTTCCTCCTTTAGATTATAGAGTTTAAAGGAAAAAATTAGGTCAGTAAATTCATAATAAATGCCACTTTTAGGCTCTACCGGAAACGGAAGCTAAATTTTCCCCCATAACACTCTCTTTTGTCCTGATACACTTGATTCAGCAAGCTATTTCAAATCGCTTAATAAGTATATTTATTTCAAAAAGATTATCTTCTTGGTCTCACTTTTATTATTGCACTCTATCCTTAAGAAATACACACCATTCGGCACATTATCGCCTTTTGAATTTTTCCCATCCCAAATCAGAGTATGAGTACCAGCAGGCTGTTTATATTCAAATGTTCGTATACACCTGCCGGTTACTGAAAAGATTTTGATACTAACTCTACTTTCTTGAGCCAGTTGATATTGAATTTTTACTTTTTCTCTAGCAGGATTTTGAGCAATAAAAATTGAAAACTTTCCGGAAATATTTGAATCAAAATCCTCTCCGAGTGAAACAATTTCATTGCCCTTAGAATATTCCTGTACTGTGAATGAAGATAAAACTACCCTGGGTCCTGAAAGCCTTTTTATCTTTAATTCTACTTCTCCATCCTTATAATCATCAGGACTAAGGATTATTGTTTCCATAATCTCCTGAGCACGGGGTAATTTAACAGCTTTTACAAAGGTATCATCTATTTCTATGCCTTCCTTCCATATTTCATTGTTTTCATCCTGATAAAACTTAAGGTTAATATGATAAATCTTATCCGGATTTAGTCCTTTTATCCTGTAGAGCAAATAATTTTCATCATAATCTGCACTTTTTACGTCGCCTACACTGTAGAGGGTATAACCTGCTCTATGAACAGTAAATACACAGGGCTTTTTCTGTCCAAGTTTAAAAGCATAAAGTGGTATTCCAAAACCTGCAGCATCTGGAACTAATGTTACAGGCTTAATTTTAACTTCATAGGCAAAAGAATTGTCTTCTGTCCATACATAAACAAGCCGTGTCTTAAGTAATGTCTGATACATTGCTACCTGTGGATACATAGAAGTTGTTGAAGTTTGACTTATGTTCTGAGGCTTAGTCCAATTTCCACTTTCTGTGCGATAGCTTGAATAAACATCCGAACATCCTTCAAAAGGTTGAGACCATACTGCAATTGAGCCTTTTTCTAAGTAAGGGTAAACTTCGAGGCGGTTTTTTCTGCCTTTTTTATCAGGAGGCACTGCAGGAAAATTAGAGATTCTGGCGATATCCTGAATCTTGCTCCAATAACCATGGCCATCTGTATAACAGGTCTGTATTTTCTGATACCAATAAAAATCCCTAACCCATATAAAATGTATCAAATCACCTGCAATACTTATAGACGGATTATACCCGTAAGTGATTAATTTTGGAGTTGACCAGTTTCCGTTGCAATCCCGGTAAAGATACACAATCTTCCCTTCCTTTTCAAAAACCACATGGATACTACGGTCAGAAGATTTAATTCCCAGAGCTCCAATACCATTTCCTGCGTAGGTATCAAGGGGTACAATATTTATGAGGCTGTCAGGTCTACTTTGAGTACAGAACCTGCCTATCCTTAGCTGATTATGCCCTGTATTATCCTGCGTGTTGAAAAGAACCCATCCGGTGTCGGAAGGGTCAATGGCAAAAGAAACTGACAGGATTCTATCGTGCGTATTATACAAATCAAAACTTTGCCATCCACTATCACCATACTGGTTATAGAAAATTACAAAACTTGTATCTTCTCCAGATGCAATATCAGGGGCTCCAGGACATCCGATACCCACAATATGAGGTCTCTGGAAACGGTCAAGAGCAAGAGCTGAAAACAATCCAGTAGCAATTGAATCCCAGGCAGTCTCTAACAGATGGGCAACCGTCCATGCAAAACCATAATTATATGAACATGCAAACCACATTGAATCTCGTGACGAGAAAGTAATATTGCATAGGCCATTGTTATCAAAAATAACCCTCTTTAAATTATTAAACCCTGTTGCTTTTGCAAAATTAGAAGAAAAAGGAGGAGTTTTTATTGTTATTATATCAGAACGTGGTCCTCTTTGACTTCCATCCACGGGCACTATATAGTAAGAATAAGTTTTATTAGATGTAAGTGTATTATCCAAATAAAATGTATCTATAATTCCAGATGCAATTAATGAATAGTTGTCCTGAGGGTGCCCACGACGGTAAATAGAATAGGTGAAATTTTTTCTCCACTTATAAGAAGGAAGCCACTCAAGCTTATAACTTCCATCATAAGGACCTTCAGGCTTGAGTTTTAAAAAAACAGGCGGAATTAAGTATATATTATCATAATAATGTTCCAGAAAGTTTAATATTCCCATCGCAATACCGAAAGCAGCATAATCTCTGAAACCATCCGTGTTATTCAAAAGTTGATACCACTGCCCATCCTGGTTATCACCTGGATGACTTACAAACGCCACTTCAACCAGGCAGGCTGGCATTTTACAGTTTTGAAGAAATGTATAGCTACTATTTTTAATTCCACGATTTCGGGCATAGGGATACAATCCGATTTGTGACCACAACTGCGGGTGAATCCACCCGGCGGCATCTCTGCTTCCAGGTAACCCTGAATAATAATATGTCTCTGTTCCATGTGCAGCAGAATCAGACGAAGAATTCATGTGTATACTTACAGCACATAGAACAGGACGATCGGATATCTGTTCGATTTCATTTGGCCTTTCACCATTTGCAATTTTTGCTTTTCTTACAGGTGAAACATACCTCCAATGCTCACTGCGCCTTGTCAGTATCACAGCCTGCCCCGGAGGAAGAAAAGACTCCAGATATGTCTTACAATCCTGGGCTATCCATAAATTAAAATCGGACTCGTCCGGTTGCTCATTTCCATTAAGTCCCAGAGCACCCGGGTCATAGCCCTCGCCACAATGCCCCGGGTCTATACACACATAAAACCGCGTACCGTAGCAAACGCCCGTTATAAGACTCAATAAAATTAAAATCACTACCTTCCTCATAACCCAAACCCCTCACTTCCTCTTCTTCCTTAATATTACCTTCTTCACTCTCCCATCCCGATACTCCACTATCAACGACCTGCCATCCCCAAGCCACTTCACAAACTCCTCCACCCCCTCCGTCTCCATCAACTGATTCCTTCCCGTCCCATCTATGTTCGCTATAAATAACTCCGCATCTGTAACATATATATCAGGATGCCTCTCCTCCCTAAAAGGCTTCGTATAAGCCACCATCCTCCCATCAGGAGATACACTGTAATGAAAATCTGCAAGCGTAACTGCACTATCTATACATGTAAACTCTCCCGTATACACATCCACAACCCCAACACCCGCAATAACCCTCCTCGCTACCGTATCACAAATACCATAATCAAAAACTATGTGCCTGCTGTCAGAACACCATACATAACCCCCCACATCCATACCTGAAGTCACCTTCCACACCTTCCCGGTCGCAAGCTCGTAAATCCAGAGCTCATCCTCACCATAAAGCTGATAGCCATTATAAAACTCCCCCTCACGAGGCCTTCGCTCTAAAAAAGCTATCATCTTCCCATCAGGAGACCAACGAGGCATCGCAGGCCTCCGCTTCAGAACCTTCAACTCCTTCGTACGATAATCCATAATACAAAGAAAACGCTCCTGCTTTTTATCAACTGACGCATCCTCTACCCACATCGCCATACTGCTATCAGGACTCAAATTAACCCCTATAGTCCGACCATAATAATACTCTATCCAATCACTTATCCCAATAGTATCCCTAACTTCAGGCTCCACTATCGTATCTACCTCAAGATCCTCCGCACTCACCCCCTCTAAAAAACCACCCTCCGCTCCAAGAATACCAACACTCACAACTAATACACACATAAACCCACCCACTATTGTATACAATAACCTGCCCATTCTTACCCTCCTTAGTAAAATTAAAATATATAAAAAAACTCTACAGTAATCAAATACATCATCATTCGTAAAAACATCACCAAAACCTTTAATAATCTCCAATAACAACCCTCTCTTGTTCTGATAGATGTATCGTACTCAAAATTTCTTCTTGACTTAACACCGGAATCTCCTGATAATATATAACTGACGGGGCGTAGCGCAGCTTGGTTAGCGCGCCTGCCTTGGGAGCAGGAGGTCGGTGGTTCAAGTCCACTCGCCCCGATTTGGGTTGCGCCCGTAGCTCAACAGGATAGAGCAGCGGATTTCTAATCCGCTGGTTGGGGGTTCGAGTCCCTCCGGGCGCGCTTTATGGTGAGCGTAGCTCAACTGGCAGAGCGCCAGACTGTGGATCTGGTGGTTGGGGGTTCGAGTCCCCTCGCTCACCCCATAAATAAATCTCATGCGACTTCCCTAATATATTCAGCTTCCTGACTTAGCTTCCAGAAGATGTGAAGCCGGGCAAATTATGAAAAATTGGCATAAAACAATATAATTTGAAAATTCAATAACTACCCTGTTATAATTATAACATGGGGAAACTAGGGTGGCTTTTTTTTACTCTATTTATTATAGGACTTTCAGCAGGAATTTACTTCTACAAAACTAAGTATATTCCTCTAGTAGAGGAAAATAAAGCCCTCAAAAAAGAAAATAAAAATCTGAAGGCAAAATTCTTGGCAGAGCTGAAATCCCTCAAGACTGTTACCTCCAAGATTCCAAAACAGGAACCACAGAAGGAAGCTAAAAAAGAACCTCTAAAGTTCGAATTCAAGCTGAGTGATTTCTTTGCAAAAAACTCAACTAAATTGAGTACAAAAGGAAAAGAAATTATATCAAATATCATAAAGACACTGGAAAACGAAAATTTTGAAGAAATAGAGATACTTCTTTACCCACAGTCTAAATTACAAGTTAGAAGGGCACTCAATATCAAAGCATATTTTGTAAGGAAAGGCATTAACAAGAACAGTGTCTGGGCATGGGTTAAAAATTCAGGAAAAAGGGATAAGGTTATAATTACAGTAAAATGGTCAGTTTAATCCTGAATCCAAAAGCCGGTAGAGGCAAAGCGAAAAAACATCTTCACGAAGTTTTAAAAATTTTAGATGTTAATAATATGAAATATGACTTGTACAGAACAGAATATAGAGGTCATGCAACGGAGATTGCAAGAAAAATAGTAAATCAAAACCCAGAAAAAGTTCTTGTTCTTGGAGGAGACGGCACTATAAACGAAGTTATTCAGGCCCTTGTGGGCACAAATATCTCTTTACTTCCTCTACCCCTCGGCACAGGGAATGACTTTGTTAAATATGTATATCCAAGAAAAAAATTCGATACCGTTTTAAAGGAGAAAATAAACTCTGATAAGAGTATTAAAATAGACCTAATATTAATGGAAACTGCAGGAATGAAAAGATATTTCATAAATGGAATGGGGATCGGATTTGATTCTGAAGTTTTAAAAAATATGAAAAAAATAAAACTTCTAAAAGGAGATTTCCTTTATACTGCGGCTGTGATCATGACCTTTTTTAAATTTAAAGGGCTCAAATTGAAGGTTACCCTCAATAAAATCAAAAAGACTTTAGAGAAACATTTTCTTTTGTTTAATGTAGGTAATGGCCAGTATTTAGGGGGAGGATTCAGACTATTCCCTCGTGCCAAACTGACAGATCACCTCATGGATATTTCTATGGTTACTCCTGTGGGGGTATTGGAGTTTTTTGGGAGTCTTCTAAAAGCTTTTAAAGGGACGCATATATACAGAAAAGAGGTTTCTTACCTCAAAGACTCTGAAATTTTAATAGAATCTGATAATCCTCTGGTCCTGCAGGTAGATGGTGAATTGATTGAAGGTGTGAAATGGCTTAAACTGAAAGTCGTGCCCTCCTGCCTTAAAGTTTCAATATGAAATATCTTATTATAGGCGCTGGTTCTATAGGAACATTACTGGGTGTAAACCTTGCTTTAGCAGGGAACAAAGTAGAATTTGTAGTTAAAAAAAGGAATAGTAAAAGATTAATAGAAAACAATGGTTTGATTCTATTTGAAGGAAATAGAAAATTTCTTTTTAAAACCACAACTTATCTGTGGGATCATCTTCGCCACGTGGAGGCTGAGTATGTAATAGTCGCTGTTAAATGTCACCATGTTTCTCCCATTCTCTCCAGACTCAAAGAAATTATTCCTGCAAATTCAAAAATAGTAACTGTCCAAAATGGAATAACACCCCATGTTATAGCGAGTGACCTCTTTGAAGATAGGCATATTATTATTTCGTTAAAAGAAGCAGCATATAAATTTGATGCCAATAAAGTCAGACACACAGGGAGTGGTGTAAGCATTCTAACTAGTTTCAATGCCCCACGAAACGTATTGGAGGAACTTGCAGAACAACTTGCTTCTGCTGGAATAAGAACGCAGATAAAGAATGATGCTATGGAGGTTCTGTACAGAAAACTTGCCATAAATTGCATTATAAATCCTTTAACTGCTCTTTTTTCAATAAAAAATGGTAAACTGGTTAATTTCCTCAAGACTTACCTAGTTAACTCCATGATTTCAGAGATAGTAGAGGTTTTTGAAGAAGAGGGTGTCAATATATCAAAGGATGAGATAATAGACAACCTTATAAATATAATTAAAGATACTGGGGAGAATAAATCCTCAATGCTTCAGGATATTGAATGGAAAAGAAAAACTGAGATAGAATTCCTCACTGGTTACATTCTTGAAAGAGCAACAGAATATGGTATTAACACACCTTCAAACAGAATTATATATGAATTGGTCAAACAACTGGAGGTGGTTCGTGGAACGCATTGATAAGATCAAAGGAATTATGGAAGAGAAGGAAATTGATCTTGCAATAATTCATAGTCCTCTTGAAATTTTTTATTTCACAGGGAATATGGTCCAGGGCATGCTCTTTATCCCCCTGGAAGAAGATCCTGTACTTTTTATTCGAAGGCCAAAGGAAAGGCCCATTAAAAAAACGCTAACCTATCAGTATATTGACAGACTCGGTGAAATACTCTCTTACCCGTTATCTTGGAAGAACATCAGAAAGATAGGGGTGGAAAAAGACATTACGACCTTCTCTATGTTGGAAAGGATAAAGAAGATACTGCCTTACGGGGAGTTTGAGGACATATCCCTGGAAATCCGCTCTTTAAGGATGATTAAAGACAAAGAGGAAATAAATAAAATCCGAAAAGCCGGGAAAATCATTGATTCATTATTTGCAAAGGCTAAAGAGTTAATAAATGAAGGAATAACTGAAAGGGCTCTTGCACTGGAACTGGAATACATCTCAAAGCAGATGGGGAATATTGGTATCTATCGTATGAGAAACAAGGATAATGAAACCAGTTTTGCTCATATTCTTTCTGGAGCAAATACACTGGTCTCATCCTATTTGGATGCACCTACAGGAGGAATGGGTATTTCATCTGCTTTCCCTCAGGGTCCTTCCCATCGAAAATTTAAGAAAGGTGAACCTATAGGTATTGACATAATGATTAATTATGACGGCTACATCGCAGATGCAACGAGAACCTTTATTATAGGTGAAATACCTGATAAACTCAAACTATTAAATCAAAAATTAATGGAGATCTTCAGCAGTTTAAAAGAAAATCTGATACCGGGGAATACGGCAGAGGAAGTTGCACTGAAAACCCTGCAAATTACAAAAAAGCTTGGTATTGATGACATATTTATGGGAATTGGGCGTGATAGGGTAAAATTTATAGGCCACGGTGTGGGTCTTGAAGTTGATGAATTTCCCTTTATTATGAAAGGTTTTAAAATACCCCTTCATGAAAATGTGGTGGTTGCTGTGGAACCAAAACTAATGGATCCAGAGCTTGGAATGGTAGGGATAGAAAATACTTTTTTAATAACAGAAAGGGGTCCAGAATCACTTATTGAATTTGAAGAAGATTTAATCAGAATTTAGAGGAGGAAACTATGTTAGTAGCATATTTACAGTTCTATCCCGAAAAAGGGAACATAAAATATAATCTCGAAAAAATTGAAACAATGATTGAAGATGCTGAATTTGATATCCTAGTCTTACCAGAACTAGCAACAACAGGATATTTTTTTGTTAATAAAGAAGAAATAAAGGATCTCGCAGAAGAGGCAGGAAATGGATTATCTTTCAAGCATTTCAAAAGAATTGCCAAGAAAAAAAATTCCTTGATCATATATGGCTTTGCGGAACGAGAAAATCAAATATATTACAACTCCCAAGCTGCTATTTTCCCCGATGGCAGCTACATAATATATAGAAAAACACACCTCTTTTACAAAGAGAAAATGGTATACCAACCAGGTAATACAGGACCGGTTGTCGTGGACTTTAAGGGGACTAAGATAGGACTCATGATATGCTTTGATTGGTTCTTCCCCGAATTTTCCAGAATCCTCGCATTGAAAGGGGCCCAAATTCTGGCTCACTCCGCGAACCTGGTGCTCCCGGGAATGGCTCAAAAAGGCATGGTTGTGAGGTCTATGGAAAACCGTATTTTTTCAATAACTGCCAATAGAATAGGGGAAGAAAATTCCAGCGAGGGAGAAAAATTGCTTTTCACGGGTATGAGTCAAATAGTGAATCCATCTGGTGAGGTCCTCACAAGCAGCGAAAGGGATACTGAAGAGTTAAAAATTGTGAAGATAGAACCTAAAGAGGCAGACAATAAAAATATAACCGCTCTTAATAATATCTTCACTGACAGGCGTATAGATATATACAAAGACATCCTAGAGAGATGAAACTCCTACTTATAATTACATTATTCGCTGGTACAAAAGACTCATGGTTTGCTAGAGATAAAGTACGCCATTTTGCAGTATCCTATGTAATTACTAGATCATTGATTCATTACAGACAGAAAAAGGAAATTGCCTTTGGTATTACATTCTCTCTAGGCTTAATTAAAGAGATTTATGACAAAAAGATTAAAAAAAGTTTCTTCAGCTATAAGGACCTCGTATGGGACCTTGCTGGGATTGGTCTTGCTCTGATATGAGGTTGACAAAATGTACACTAAAATAATAGAACTCCATAGAAAAATAGATGAAGTATTTAGCCCCTTCAGGGCAATTGATTATATGGAAGAAATAATTCGATTTCATCGTATCCAATCCACTTCAGGTTTAAAAAATGCCACGGAATATGTTGCAGAACTTCTTAATTCCTTTGATGTTTCAGCCTGGCCCCTTGCTATACCCATGAATGAAGGAATGGAATTTGAGGGTTTTCCTGGCTTTCAATCATGGGAAGTAAAAGAAGCAAAGCTCTGGATGGTTCAACCGGAGAGAAGAAAACTTGCTGATTTTGATGACTCTGTATTCCATATATTCCAAAGAAGCGGCCTGGCTGAAGGCGAATTTGAACTTTTTGTAGCAGAGAGAGACATGGATATTGATTATTATCTTAAACTGAACAACCTGGCTGATAAATTTATTCTGACCGATAAACCCCAATACGTAAAAGATATTTTAGAAGTTGCGGGTATAGTATCTGAACACACAAGGGAAGGGCTTGAAGATGCACTGTTATACCATTCATTCTGGTGGGATGGGACGGAGACGAAAAAAATACCAGGATTTGTGATATATAAAAAAGATGCCAACTATATAAGAAAATTGCAGAAGGAAGGGAAAAAAATAATTGTAAAAGCTCATGTATCTGCAAAGTTCGGTCCTGGATACCACTACATAGCTGAGGCCGAAATAAAAGGAACAGGGGAGGGAGAAATACTACTCATAGCACATCTATGTCATCCCAAAGGAGAAGCCAATGACAATGTATCGGGGGTAGTATCTCTAATTGAGGCTCTGAGAAGTATAAAGTATCTGATAAACAAAGGAGAACTTGATCCTCCTCTGCGGACCATTAGGACTCTCTTCGTTCCTGAAATTTATGGCACTGTTGCATACCTCTGTCAGCGAAGCAATATACGTTCCACAATTGTTGGTGGATTGAACCTGGATATGGTAGGGCAAAATCTTGACAAATCCGGAGGGAGCTTCCTTGTAGAAAAAGAACCCTGGTCCGCTCCTGGATTTACATCGAGTCTTGTTAGTTATCTTAAAGACTTTGTTATTCCACATTACAAAGGAACCAGTCCCATCATCCAATACCCTTCCATAAGATACTCCTCTACCCCTTTTTCGGGAGGGAGTGATCATATTATTCTTAATGATCCCTATGTGGGTATCCCTACTTCTATGATAATCCAGTGGCCTGACAAATTTTATCATTCCAGCAAAGATAAAGTGGAAAATATCGATCCAGAGGCTCTTAAAAGGGCTGGAATAACCGCAGCATTATATGCCTATATGCTGGCTACAGCCCAAGAAAAAGATGTAAATAACATTGGAGAGATTGTACTACTTGAAGCTAAACGCACTCTTCTTGAAGAAAAAAAGAACCAACTAATCAATACAGGGACTCTAAAATTTGAAAGGTTAAAGCTTGTGTACAATTACTATTTAAAAGCTATCCAAAGCATACGAAAACTAGTAGATATTGATGTCTCCCATCCCTTAAAAAGATGGGCCTCATTCTACAGAAATGAAATTTCCGGCGAGATAGAAAATACCATAAAAAAACGGAAAATAAGTTCAGTAGTATATATCCGAAATTTCAAAAGTCCAGTAACATGGTTGATGAGGAAAAACATATTAAGTAAAGAAGAACGCAGAGATGCCCTAAAATTCCATTTTGGTTTGAAAAATTCGGAAAAATTCAATGAGATAGAATTTATATACCTGGTTGATGGCAGAAGAACAATAGAAGACATTAAAAATTTTCTGGAAGTAACAGAAAATCATGAAATAAAGCCGGAAATATACAATAAATACGTGGAACTTACAGAAAAAACTGGAATCATCAAAAGGAAAGGTGAATAACCATGGATAAAATAAGATTGAGTAAAAAACTTGCATACATTTTAAGACACAATCCTTTAAAATATAACTTGGTGCTTGATAGATACGGTTTTGCTATCCTTAAAAGGGTAGCCGAGGCTTTAGGGGTTGAAGAGGAAGAAATCAGAGAGCTTGTTAAAAATCAGGAGAAAAAAAGATTTGAAATCAAAGGAAATAAAATACGAGCACTCTATGGTCATTCTGCTCACATTGAAATCACCTATAAACCATCCTCTCCGCCATCAAATTTATACCACGGAACATCTCGCAAAATGGTTAAGTCCATAGAAAAAGAAGGTTTGAAACCTATGCAGAGGAAATATGTACACCTTTCTAAAAACATAGAGGATGCAATAAGTGTAGGGAAGCGTAAAGATCCGAATCCAGTTGTTTTTGTGATTGATGCTGAAAAGGCCCACAAGGATGGAATTCTTTTTTATGAAGCAGGCCCTGTTTTTCTTGTTGATTATCTTCCCCCACAGTACATAAAGGAAATATTGTACAGGAGTTAAAATGAAAGACACACGTGACCAGATTATATACGGAGTGATAACTTACCTGTTAAGAGATAACGAGGTACTTTTAGTTTATAAGAAAAGAGGTCATGGTGCGGGAAAATGGAACGGACCCGGTGGGAAAATCGAGAAGGAAAACCCTGTAGAGGCAGCCCTCCGTGAGACAAAGGAAGAGGTAGGGGTAGAGGTAAACGATCCAGAACTCTGCGGTATCATTGAATTTTACGATGTCTATGAGCAGGACTGGATTGTTTATATTTTCCGTTCAAAAGAATTTTCAGGAGAACTCAAGGAATCTGAAGAATGTTTTCCTCGGTGGTTCCATTTGGAAGAGATACCATACGATAAGATGTGGGAGGATGATAAAATATGGCTGCCTCTCGTTATTAACAAAAAATACTTCTGGGCAAAATTCTGGTTCAAAGGCGAAAAAATGTTAAAATATAATCTACAAGAAATGAGTAAAGAAGATTTTTTATCCTTGCAAAAAGAGTTTTTAAAAATATAGGAGGATAATTACGAATCTCGCTACTATTCTGTATAAGAAAGGCCCTAAAAATAAAAAAGTATTCCTCTACTTCAATCAACAGGAATATACCTTTGAAGATGCTGAGAAAAGAGCCTTCAGCATTGCAAATTATCTTCAGGCCAATGGTATCAAACCTGATGATAAAGTTGCAATTATTCAGGAAATAGACCAGAATTTATCTTCTCTTACTTAGGAATTTTAAAAGCATGGAGAGCCTTCCAAAAACATCTACAGGCAAAATATCAAAGGTTTTACTGAGGGGAAAAGGTTCTGGGAAAACAGCCCTAACGTTTTCTGCCTGAAAATAATAAAATACTGCGCAATTCTTCAATATTTCGTGCGTCGAACCATTTCTTTTCGAAACTTTCGTCCTGAATTATCTGAGCAATAGCCATCAGAGCCTTAAGATGAAAATTTCTCTCATCCATAGTACCTGCCAGTACAAAGGCGATTTTTACTGGATCTTGACTTTTTGAATGGATAATACCTTTTCTGCATCTTACGGGAATAATGATAAATTTTTTCAACCCCGGAAGTATTATATGGGGTATAGCGATACCTGGATGAACTACAGTAGAGTGTAATTTTTCCCTTTCTAATAATAAATCATATATAACCTTCTCGTCATCACCAGAATCTTTGGCAATGATCCCAGCAACTATCTTATAAAACTCTTGCATATCCATTGGACCTTCGATATCAAGAAATGTAGCAGTCTTAATAAGCCTGTCAAAACGATCCTCCGTTATATCATCCCGCTCCCTTAAAATTTGAATAAGCTCGACTTCAAAATTCTTATCAGCCACAAATTCGGTGGCTGCAGCTTTCCTGATCAGCATCATTAATGCAGACTGTCTGGTAATTCTCTTTTTTGCGTAAGTAAGATAATATATTAAAATGAGAAGAATAAATAGAAATGTTAAAATTACAGGAATTCTTCCCATCTCATAAACCAGAAGACTGTAAATCAAAATACCTCCAATTTGCATATACGGGAAGAGGGGGGCTTTGTAGCCGGGCCTATAGTAGGGAAGCTTACTCATCCGGACAACAATCAAAGCAAAATTTACAAGTATAAAAAGTATGAGCATGAACGTAGAAGCCACTTTTACCAGAGTTTTTAAATCTAACGCAACTATTAGAATTATCATAAACAGACTTGTTGCGAGTATAGAATTTTGGGGGGTTTTATACTTATCATGCAATGAACTGAATATATCGGGAATCAAATTGTCTCTGCTCATAGCTAGAGGAACTCTCGATGCGGATAGAATCCCAGCATTTGCTGTTGTAATAAATGCAGCAAGACCAGCTACAGCCATAAGAACCTCTCCTCCTCTTCCCATAAATTTTAGGGCTGAATGGGATATTGGAGTCAGGGATGTGGTGAGTTCTTTAATATCAAGGACTCCAATAGTGACGGCAACCACGGCAACGTACAGTATATTAACTACAAAGAAAGCCAGAAACATCCCATAGGGAATAGTGCGTTTGGGATTCTTCGTCTCTTCGGCTATACTGGCTATCTTGGTAACTCCACCATACGAAATGAAGACCATACCGGCGGTTGCGAAAAGCGCCTTTAGTCCCCCTGTCATAAAAGGAGTAAATCGATGTGGTTCCGCATGAATCCACCCCAAAAGGACATAAATTCCCAAGGAGAGGATTAAACCTGCCACCAGAATCACCTGGGTTCTTCCTGAAGTCTTTACACTTCTCAAATTTACTATGGTAAAGACTATACAAAATATCACTGCTATCAGTTTTACTACTCGATAATCAAATCCTGGAAATATTATATCAAGAAATACACCAATTCCTATAAGAGCAAATGCACTTTTTAAGGCGATGGAGAACCAGTTTGCGAATCCTCCTAAAGTACCCCAGAAACCACCAAGAATCCTCTCAACATAAAAATATGTCCCTCCAGCCTTTGGCATTGCGGTTGAAAGTTCCGCTTTACTCATAATGCTCGGGATCATAAACAATCCTGCCAGAAGGTATGCCAAAACAATAGAGGGACCTGCCTCTCGGTATACAATAGAAGGCAGTATAAAAAGACCGGAGCTGATCATTGAACCAGCAGCGATTGCAAAAACATCTATAAGTCCAAGCTCCTTACGGAGTTTCCCTTTGGATTTATTGGAATGCATGTTATACAGAAAAAACGGCTACATGTACAGGATTCTCTTCCACAGTAAGAGCCCGGCCGACAAGATTTCCTTCCTTGAGTCTCCATTCGGTACCCTTGATAACAGACTTGAAAGCTTCGAATTCACTATCAACAAGATACTTCATAAGTTCGTGGGGTTCAATTTCAAGGCTTTTCTTTTTTAATCTCTGTCTTATCACTCCTTCAAGTGCATAACTTTTTAGGAGTTTGTTCTCCAGTTTTTTATAGAGGTCGCGTGTTGCAAAGAGGTCCATACCCACAAAACTATTATTTACATATGCAATGAAGCCGGAAATATCTTCTGGTGTCACATATTCCTCTACATACTCTTCTATTTCTTCTCCGAGACTTCTCACTATATCATGGAATGAACCGGTAACTGATTGAACACCTGTAACTTTTAATGTATCACGCACTGTTTTCCATATGAGGCTTTGATTACTCATAAATTTTCCACTGTTTTTCAAGGAATCTGTTACAGTATATGCAAGTATACTCCTTAACGAAGGAGTAACTGAAAAATAGCCTGGCTTGAACTCCTCTCCTCCAGACCATCTCCCTTCTTCAATGCATGAAACAGGAATAACAGCCCTGGTATTGGGTTCAGCAAAAATAGCGGTATTCACTACTCTATCCTGCCTAGCACCGATGATTTCCTCACCGTCCATTATGAAGAGTGGAGCCCCACCTCTGTAGTCGAGTTCAACACTATTTACATCTAAAACATCTTTGAAAGAAGCTTCCTTTCTTCCAAGTGCCTCATCTAAGGTGGTGAAACCGTTAGACCCAATTTCCCCTCTGAGAGGATAAAGGGTCACATTCCTTAAAAAAAGAGGTTCATCCAATTTTACCTCCTTTAAAAACTCCAACATTTAGTATCCCTCCTCATAATCTAATTCTTCCGGTAATTTCATCTGTAAATCTTCATCCGTAGACTTTCTTAATTTGGAAAACTCCCCTGATATTATCAATAATTTGTTATGATAATCGCCACCAAAAATATAAATAACATTGAATCCAGGATGTATTTCCTGCACCTTCATGGGTAAATTGTACAAGGAATATTGAAATTCTTCAAGCTCATTGTAAGGTTCGTCTATCTTTGGGGCCATATTTACCAGTTCCATAGGAATTAAAGCAATACCAAAACTCGATGTAGAAAAACCCACAAAAAGATAATCAGGATCTATGCCCAGAGAATCGAAATATATTCTCTTGGTTTTAAGCACATTGTGAATTTTTTTGTTGTATAGACTCAAAAATCCAACGAAGTTCTCACCGTCCGCATATTGACCAGCCACGTATAGCCGACCTTCTACTAAAATTGCATCTTTTATTTTATAAACATCTTTGAGAGTCTTACTATCACGCTGTATCTCTTTTGCTCTCAATATCTTATAAAATCCAAAACTTTCGTCATCATATAATACAAAAATATTGTTTTTCTTTAAAAATGCCCTTTTTATAGTCTTCCCGCCATTATCAATTTTAATTGTTTCGTTTTTGGGTCCTGTAAAGTAAATGTTGCTTTTAGAGAGAACATATGGACTTAGGGAAGGCTCATTTAGCTCCACCTTTTCACCTTGAAGAATAAGCATATTTTTCCTATCCTTAATGATTTCAGTAATAGGTTTATCCGGCAGATCAAGAGGAATTTTCTTCTTATCAAAAATAGGATAATCTCCCATTTTGCAAATCTCACCTCTTGATGTGCCTATGTAAAAATAACCCTCGTCAGAATTAAAAAATATTGTGGTTGGTATACTGTCAAAACTGGCCACATTTTCTTTTCTGCGTTGAAGTAAATCGTCCAGTATTTCTTCAAGGTGTTCAGCTGTCTCACCAGCATAATCCGCAACATGATAAGAAAATTTTTTTATTATCCCTGTAATATTTTTTATGATCTGTACACCTCTACCCTGCAGTAAATATAAAATATCTTTATGTATCAAAAAATCCTTGATCATCAGAGAGTCATACCCCACCAGCAAACCGTGTTCATTGTATATACGGAAACTGCGATTAAAGACATCCTCAACTCTTGAGAGTAAAAGATAATTATGGAAAACATAACTTTTGGTCACTACTCGTGGGATATACTTGTAGAAATTCTCTACGATTTCACGAGGAACTAATAATATAGGTCTACCTCGAACTCTCATGAAGTAATTTTACACCCGATACTCTTATCATGCAAGCCTCCTGTCAACAGCCTGCCTGAGTGCATTCAATACCACTGCACTGAATTTGAAAGGTTCTCCCTTCAGGAGTTCCCTTATAAGTTCATCTTTGCTCTTATGAGCCTTATATCTCCTACTGGGTGAGACAGCAGCATCAAAAAGGTCACTAATCCCTACAATCTCATCCAAGATATCAAGCTCACTTTTCCCAAGGGGATAGCCTGAGCCATCCACTCTCTCATGATGATTTCTCACTGCTTCAGCCTCACGCCACATACCCAAGTTTTCAAGCATTTCAGCACTTTTTACAGGATGGATCTTAATTATTTCCCAATCTTCATCATCTAATGGGGTAATTTTATTGAGTGTGAACCAGGGAATATAGAGCTTTCCCACATCATGAAGAAGTCCAGCAAATTCCAGTATCTCCAGTCCCTCTTCATCAAGTCCCAGTATTTCCCCAAGTCTACGTGCCAGGATGGAAACATTTTTGGCATGTTCTTTACCGAGATATGTATCCTTAGCCGCCTGTACTTTGAGCAAATATTTGAAAATAGGGGTATCTGTGAAGAATTTTCTTTTCTGAACCGAACTGAATTGAGCCGTGACTCTTTTAAAAATATCCTTGGCAGTTTCCATCAATATAGTTTCTTCTAGGGTATTACCATAATATTCGGACTTTTTCAGGGATTCCAGAATTAGAACAAGACTTTTTTTAAAATTTCCCACACGGGAGTAATATATAGCTTTAATACGAGTTGAAGCAGGCACAATATGGCGGACAAGCTCCCTGTCTTTTATATGATGCAACTTTTTCAAAACATCTTTGTATCTTTTGTCACCTTTATAAGCGTAATATTCTGCCAAATTTAGCTGAGAGAGCGTCACTGCATAGGAAGTACCTTCTCCCTGAGTTTCAAGTAACTCAAAGAGGCCCAATAGCCTGTTTTCCTCTTCTTCTGTTCTATCTTCTATATGGAATAGACTATCTATGTAATTATTAATTATCAGCCTGACTGCCCAGTGATATTTTCTATCTATTATAACATTTTCAAATTCATCCTCCTGCATCGAAAGGATAGAAGCTAACGCCTCTTCATATATCTCATTAGCTTCCCTGTATTTCCTTCTATAAATATGTAAAATACTGCCGAGAATATTTAAGAACAAAGGTAAGTAGGGGAAAAACTCCCGATGAATCTTTAATTTTTCAATATCTTGTCGGAGTTCCAGTTCAATAGCATCTGTTGGATATCCAAGTGCCGTAAAAGCAAATGAGAAATATCGCCGATGCCAGTATTCTCTGTACATTTTATTATTCTTGAGAACTTCTGCTTCCGCCTTAAGAATTTTATACGCTTCCATTGGAGCACCCAGTGACCGTAGCTTTCTTCCTATATCTACTACATCTTCAACGGAGTCCCTATCAGGAGCTCTGAAATAATAAATCAATTGTTCAATTTTTTGACAGAAATCTTCAAAATTTTCATCCTTTATTTCTAAAGGTGTACTATATTCTTCTAAAGCACGCTTGATCTTCCCTATTATGGTGCCCCCCTTGTGTAGTAATCAATAATACGATAAAAAATCATCCGGGTCAATGAACCGGAATCAGCGGGGTATACCTCGAGGAGGAATTACATTGTGTTTAAAAATGGAGGAAACTAATCTGGCCCTTCTTACGGTAAAATCGCCATAACGATCGTTTATCCCATCCACTACCCTAGCTAGTAGTTCTTCTCTTTCGTCCTCTACATAGAAAGAGAGTTGTTTTATATAAGGAAGTAAATTAAACACACTAATCCCTATCAGTCTTATAGGCTTACTGTGATTTACACCTAATATCATGGAGAGAGCTCTTTTATAAATATCCCCGGATGTATGTAAAGGACAAGAATAGGTCTTGGAAGTGGAATAACCGGAAAAATCAAAATACCTTACATATACAGAGACGCCTTTGGCAGCCAGATTTTTACGTCTTAACCGCCTGGCGACCTTTTCAGAAAGGTATAATGCATACCTTTTGATATCCTCGATATCAAATATATCCTGGGGAAATGTTTCAGAATGCCCTATACTTTTTATCTGAAAGCCGTTCTCGAGAAGAGTAAAAAAACCTGCATCCTCTCCTCTGGCAAGATTTTTGTACCAGAGTCCTCTCACTCCAAACCTTCGATAGAGCAGTTCTTCGGGATAAAGCAGAAGATCCCTCACTGTTCTTATACCCATGGATTTCAATTTCTCCGCATTTCTTTCTCCTATACCTGGAATATGTTCAACTTCCAGTGATCCTATAAGTTCCTCTATTTCACTCTTTTTAATTTCTCTAAGGCCATCTGGTTTAGATATCTCACAGGCAATCTTGGCTACTACGCGTGATGGTCCTATCCCCACGGTTGCCGAGATACCGAACCTTTTTTTGATCTCTTTTTTTATCATTCTCCCAAAACTAATTGCATCTTCCACGCTGCTAACATCCAGAAAGGCCTCATCCACCGAGAAAACCTCTACAATAGGAACAAGGGACCTTAAAAATGTCATTATTTTCTCAGAAATATACGCGTATTTGGTAATATCAGCTGGTATTTGTATAAGATCCGGGCATAATTTTTTAGCCATGTAACTTGGCATACCGGCCTTTATGCCGTACTTTCTAGCCTCATACGAAGCTGAAGCTACAACACCCCCTCTCTGTCTACCTGTACATACCGCCACAGGTTTACCTTTAAGTTCTGGAAATGCAGCAATCTCACAGGACACAAAAAAGGCATCCATATCTACTATGAGGAATTTCCTATCCTGCACTGTGAACCTCCTCTATTCTCCACTCTAAAGTTTCGTGGTTAAAGGACAATATAAACCTGTTTACACCATCAGATACAGAGAAGTACGATCTCAAAGAGTTACCTATTTTCTCCCTCCAGATAGCATCAGGTCTCAACAACTTTAAATTTCTCCCCATCCAGTAAATGCTTAAAGGTATAATTTTCCCTTTCCTATCGAAAAAGGCCCTAACAGAAACCCTTTCATGTAGTTTTTCCATCATGGTATACAAATGTATACCATAAAATAAAAGGAATGTCAAGCCTTTATTTATCACTAAATAAATTAAGGTGGTTATCTTACATACACAATGATACATAACTGGGCAGAAGGAATTGAAGTAAGGCCTAGAACAGGCGTGAAGGTAGAAGAGAACGGTATTTTTATTTCCAATTATATCTTCCTAAGAAAAGCCTATCTTGTGCAGACTTCTCCTGTGGCATATCTCGATGGAAAAGGAGCTAAAGTACAATTTAATTCAGTAGTCTATGCACCTAAGGGGGCCTATTATGATGTAGGTGCAGAAGTTAAGCTCAGAGCACCAGAAACTGCGGCAGAAATCCGGTCAAGATCCGTTTCTGACGGAGGCATTGTAGTAGCAAGAGGAGTGTTGGAAGCTCTTTCCCCAGGAGTTAAAGGGCATCTCTCATGCGATGGTCTGATGCTAAAAGAACACGGTGAGATAAGAGCAGTACCCGAACCCATCAGTCATGTACAGGATGCATCTCTTACACATGAAGCTGCAGTGGGTAGAATATCTGATGAGGAACTTTTTTATCTCATGACAAGGGGGTTATCGCCCAATGAGGCAACCTCGCTGATAGTCAAGGGGTTCTTGAGCATAAAAATACCAGGTATTCCAGATACAGTCCAGAAAAGTATTGACCAAACGGTTCAGCTACTTCAAACTGAAGACGCTTTGTAATCTGCTAACTACCTAATCAGCCAATTAAGCCTCAAATATTAGAAATTTCAAATATTCACTATTATAATTTGAGAATGAATCTCATTATTTACGTTCTTTTGTTTATTATGGCCTTTATTTTGGCTATGTTTGGGAAAGGTGGGGGTGAATTTTACGTTCCAATCTTTCTTTCCTTCTCCATTCCCTTTCAAAAAGCTGCAACAACTTCACTTTTCATTCTTATGGTCTCCGGACTTTCTATGATGGCTGTGTTTCATAGAAAAGCACTTTTAGATTGGAGACTTGGATTTTTAACGATAGGAGCGACAGGTACTGGCTCTTTTATAGGCGGATTTATATCCAGCAGTATTCCTTCCCTATATTTAAAGATGGTTTTTGGACTATTGCTCTTTATCTCAGCATATTTGGTAGCCAATCCCATTAAGGAGTTTCATAAAATGAAGCTGGGACCAAGGATAAAGCAGAATTGCTGTAGCGAAAGTTACGAGATACCGATTCTTGTGTTCCCTTTAATCTTTGTTATAGGCTTTGTAGCGGGCATGGTTGGAATCTCCGGTGGTGGATTAATAGTACCTTTGTTAGTAATTTTTGGCGGAGTGCCCCTTCGCATAGCCTTTGCAACAAACTCGGTAATGGTTCTGTTTTCCTCTACACTGGGCTTTCTGGGACACGGTCTCAAAACCGGAGTTGACTGGAATTTTGCATTACCTGCTGCTTTGAGTGTAGCTCTAGGAGCTATTCTGGGAGCACACTTTTCTACGCTGGTTGATATCAGAAAACTTAAAAGGGCATTTATATTTATACTCTTATTTGCTGGGATATGGATGATCATCAAAGCTCTTGAGTCCTTTTAAATCTATCCTTGTCATAGGTTTACTTTTTAACTATAAGTCACTTTTAAGGTTAGCCTTCATTTGATTAATTTCTAAGCACCCCATAAAATTTTTATGTGAGAAAATTTAAGGAATTTATATACCCTCTTATACTTCTTTCTCCTGCTCTTGCAATACTTCTCATGTTCAAGGTATTCCCTATTATATATGCCTTCCGCTTAAGTTTTTATGATTGGGGCATTGCGGGAGAAAGGGGATTTGTGGGTTTTCTTAACTACGTATATCTTTTTAAAGATCCATTTTTCTGGCAATCTCTCTGGAATACACTTATGTATGCTCTCTTTGCGGTCCCCATGGGTATAATCATTTCTCTTATAATTGCCTCTCTTCTTAATCGTGGAATAAGGGGGTTAGGGTTTTTCAGGACTGCCTATTTTCTACCTGTTATAACCTCCATAGTAGCTGTATCTGTAGTCTGGAAATGGTTGTATAACCCTCAGAGAGGACTTTTTAACTATTTATTTACCCTTGTGGGGATGAGTCCTCTTAAATGGCTTGAAGAGCCAAGAGGGATTTTCGAAATTCTTACAGGGCACTCACTTCCTATGCTTCTTAAAGGTCCATCTTTGGCTCTATTTTCACTGGTCCTCCTAAGTGTATGGAAATCTTTAGGATACAATATAGTGATTTTTTTGGCTGGACTTAAAAACATACCAAATGTATATTATGAGGCAGCCAAAATTGATGGTGCCGGGCCTATCTCAACGCTCTTTAATGTGACACTGCCTCTCCTTTCACCCACAACTTTTTACGTGGCTATTATGACCACCATAACATCTTTTCGGGTATTTGCTCCTGTCTGGTTAATGACAGGTCCTCCTCCAGGAGGACCTTTGGGAACCACATCTGTTATAGTATATTATCTCTTTCAGAAGGGATATGAAGAATACCAAGTAGGGTACGGTTCTGCCATTGCATTTGTATTCTTTATTCTTATCCTCACAATAACTGTTATACAAAAGACCGTGCTGGAAAAGAGAGTTTACTATGAAGTTTAAAGGCCGTATACTAAAGGGGATAATTTATATTATTCTTTCCATTGGTGCTGTGTGGTCTTTTATGCCTTTTTTATGGATGTTATCCACTTCGTTTAAAACACCTGCAGAATCTATACAATTTCCTCCAACATGGTTTCCTAAAATCTTTACTGCTCAACCGTATATAACCGTCTGGACTAAAATAGCTTTTCCTCGCTACATAATGGTTTCTATTATAGTCTCTATCGCTGTTTTGATAGGCGTGCTTATCACATCGCTGCTTGCCGCCTATGCCTTCTCGTGGTTCAATTTTAAAGGACGTGATACACTATTTGTTGGAATCCTGTCTCTTATGATAGTACCCATACCTGTGTATGTGGTTCCACTATTCATACTTGTCCAGAGATTGGGATGGATAGATACATTCCAGGCGCTTATAATTCCCTGGACAGCAAGCGTTTTTGGCATATTCCTTTTAAGACAACATATGAGAACTATTCCAAAGGATCTGTTTGATGCAGCAAGAATTGATGGTTGTTCACGTTTAAGGTTTCTATTCAGCATTATACTCCCGCTCATAAAACCTGCTGTAATAACCATATCTATATTCAACATAATCTCTAGTTGGAATTCATTCATGTGGCCTCTGATGGTAACAAATAGTGATAAAATGAGGCCTATTCAGGTAGGACTTGCCTATTTTTCACAGGGAGAAAGTACAAATTATCCTGCTTTAATGGCAGCATCAACCATTGCCATACTTCCCCTGGTTATTCTATTTTTCATTGCCCAGAGGCAAATCATAGAGAGTTATTCCAGAAGTGGACTCAAAGAGTAAATTAATTGAAGAATTGCTTCAGCGAAATATAATCGTTGAAGAGTATTACTTTGATTTTCCCTATCTGCGTTTTAAAGATGATTATAAAAAATACAAAAGAGGAACTGTAGTCTTAGAAGGGAATATAATTATACCATCGTATCCCAAAATTGCCAGGATATTCGTTCTGGAAGAAGGGATAAAAAGGCATTTCAGAGAATCATTTTTTATAGAAGAAAAAGCAGATGGATATAACATCCGTGTTGTAAAAAATAAAGGAGAAATATATGGCATAACGAGAGGAGGCTTTATATGCCCCTTTACAACTGACAGACTTAGAGACCTTGCAGACTTCAGCAGTTTTTTTGAGCAATACCCATATTATGTAATATGTGGTGAGGTGGTGGGGCCAAACAACCCATATATGGAGCTCTATCCTCCTTATGTTAAAGAAGATATAGCTTTTTTTGCCTTTGATATATTTGACCTCCAGGAAGAAAGATTTCTCCTGCCAGAAGATAAATATCGGATATTTAAAGAAACAGGCATTCCTTCGGTTAATGTCTATGGAAGTTTCGGTCCAGATATGATCGAAGCTGTTAAAGAGTTAATTCTGGAACTCAATCAAAAAGAAATTGAAGGCGTCGTTTTTAAATCAAGTACTAAATCAAGAAAGGCTTACAAATACTCTACACCTCTTATAAACATAAAAGACATAGAAGCAGATGCAGAACTATTACTCGATTTACCTAGTCAATTTTTTACACAGAGAATACTGCGCTTTATACTTTCAGTGACCGAGCTAAATATCCCTGTAAGTGAAGAGATTAAACTGAGAATTGGTAGAGCATTCATTGATGAATTCAAGAAATGCGTGAAAAAGTTTTATGTGAAGGGAAAGGTAACAAGAGAATATACACTTTATTTTAACTCCGTGGATAATATCTATGAATTTCTCAAACTCGAGAAAAAGGCATCCACTCACGTAAAAATTGAATTAAAATCCATTGAAAGATCAGGAAATAAGTACAAGGTAAAATTGGAAAAAGTATTTTTGGATTCCGCAAGTAAATTAAAACGTATTACAAGAGGCAATGTTCTCTACGATTAACCTTCCATTATGGATTTCAGAGCCTTAGGTTGAATCAATCTGATTCCAAGCTTTTCTGCCCATCTTTTTACACCTTCATCAGAAGTGACTATCGCTCCATCCAATTCAAGGGCCAAAAGAATAAGATCCACATCCTCTTTTGAATCTATAATACCGCTTCTCAGTGCCTCTCTATACTTGTTTCTCAATCTATTAATACTTTTTTCTTTACCTTCAGACTCAACACCTCTCAAGGCCTCTTCAGCAACCCTGAGGCCCCTATTAATTCGAGCTCTTATCTCTTCTATAAGTTCGTATAGCAAAAAACCTGGGACTTGAACATTAAATCTTTTGGGAGCTTTAAGTTTAAGCACAAGCTCTGTATCACCAGGTAGTTCTCTCTCATCAAGAAAGTGAGAAAGTTCTTCAAATATTGAAGGGGGCATATAAAAATCAATCTTCTCCTTGTTCTTTCTCACAAGCTCAAGGAATTTACAGAAGGCATCTCTGGTACTTTTTCCAAAAACTACTCGTGTATCTGGATTTGTAAACACACTTGTATCAATTATTATCCTTTCTTTCATGACAAATCCTCTTCTGAATATATCTTAACTCCTTCTTTTTTAAGAAGATAAGCAAAAATTCCCGTTCCGTCAACTATTTCACCGTCCACATATACTTTATTCACACCACAGGATGGGCTGCGTTCTTTTAGGATCGCGAATGCTACCCCTCCGGTTATCTCCAACAATTTAAGGGCTTCCTTTGCTCCCCTCAACATTTTTAATGTCACATCCTCTCCTGATTTTACTCTCACAATCTTTCCGCAGCCCTTCAATACACACTCTGCATCACCGCCTCTGAACTCCATTGGGGGTCTTGGTGTTGAAAAACCTGCAAGTTGTTCAGGACAAACCGGAATACAGCATTTTGTCTCACATAACTTTACCACTTTCTGAGAAACAGAAGCAGAACCATCGTACCGGGTACGTATTCCCAGAAGACATGCGCTCACTAAAACTTTTTCTTGCTTCACCTGAGTTTTATTTCTCCAATTAAATCCAAGTAAAGATAATCTTCTTTGAAAAGTGATGTACTTATAGGCATACCGCCGAAGATGGGCTTCTTAAAGGGCTTTATGTAAAGAAGAGCTGCATCTTTTGCTCCTGAAAGCTCCTTAGCCAGAGAAATTGCATCCAAAACACCTCCAAGACTATCAACAAGCCCAATCTCTGAAGCTTTTAAGCCACTCCATATCCTTCCCTCACCTAATACATTGATACTGTCAGGAGATAATCCTCTTCCTCTGGAAACTCTGTCCAGGAACTTGTTATATCCCCACTCAAGTTCTTTTCTCATCATTTCCCGTTCATCCTGAGTCATCTCCCGGAAGGATGACAAAGCATCTGCGTGAGGGCCGATCTTTATAGTTTCAAATGTGATTCCCAACTTGTTAAGGAGGTCCTTTATCACAAATTTACCATTTAGAATCCCTATGGAGCCAGTTACTGTAGTCCTATCTGCAAGGATTTTGGTAGCAGCAGATGAGATGTAATATCCACCCGATGCTGCTACTCCACCCATACTCACAATTACAGGCTTTTTTTCTGCACATCTTCTGATTGCTCTCCACATAATTTCAGAAGCCAATGCAGAACCTCCTGGAGAATTGACTCTCAATACCACAGCTTTCACCTTTTTATTTTTCCTCAGTTTTTCAAAGATTTTCTCGATGGTTTCGGATCCTACTCTTCTCCCACCTAGGAATGGAATGGGAATAGGACTTTCCCCACTTTTACCAGTAACAATACTCCCATCGGCTACCACATATGCTATGTAGGAGCGTGGAGCACCCCATTTTTCCTTAACATATGGCGGCGTCCGTGTGAACAATCTTTCTTTTTTCACCTTACCCGGAAATTCCTGTTTTATTATACTGTCAAGATCTGATTCATAAATAAGGCCATCAACCAAATTATATCGGAGTGCTTCCTCTGCATTGAAATAAGCAGTTTCAAAAAGAGAATCCAAACCTCCAATACTCGCCTTCATAACATTATATATGTCCTCGAGCAACACCTTAATCTGTTCCCGATTATATTTTGACATTGTGTCGCTAATAAACGGCTCCACAGCTGATTTATATCTACCGATTCTATCAAACTCCGGTTTTACCCCTATCTTGTCCAAAGCTCTCCTGAAAAACAGTGAAGTACTGGATAGGCCTGGCAGCATCACATCACCAGAAGGATTTAAATATATATAATCTGCAGAAGCTGCTAGAAAATAACCTCCAATTCCATAGACATCAGCGTAAAAAATCACCTTTTTGCCATTTTCTCGAATTTTACCAATAACATTCCTTAATTCTTCAAGCTGTGCCAGACTGAAATACGCTGGTTTAAGAACAAATACAAACCCCTTGATGTCTTTCTCTCTGGATAAAGAATCCAAGCGGATTACAAGATCCATAAAGGAAGGTTTTTTCACTTTGCCTAAAAACCCGTACCCTCTTATTTCACTGAATCCTCCTTCAAGTCTTACTATAATAACCTTCTTATGGGGTATGAAGCTTCTTCTGGGCTCTCTTGATACAGAAAAACTGTAATTCTGGGTATCTTTGTTTCCAGAGGCGCCCCATCTAATAAAATCTACAGCAAAATCAATTCCTAGGTGGTATTCTTTATCCTTATTGTAAAAACCGTAAAGCTTTAATCCCTTGATAGGTTCTATAGATCCTCCTATCACAAAATTACCTATAGAGTCTTTCGTAAGCATTACATCTCCAAAGATAGTAAAGTACTCGCCCAGTGGCCTCAAACCCAAGCCAAAAACATTAAAACTTTCTTCTTTAAGTCTACTGAATCGATAACCAAAGGAAAGAAAATCAAAGGGTCTTACAAGAAGCCCGAGACTCAATTCTTTACTGTCATCAAGATGATAGGCAAATCCCCCATACATCCATCTACTCAGTTTAATCCCTTCAGCAATCCCGTATCTTTTTACATTATTCTGAACCGAATAAAATAAACCTATATTCCCCATGGCAAGCATGAGATTATGCTTATTATCTGCGTCACCCGTGTAAGTTAATTCTATACCGGGAGAGAAGCCAAGCCCGGCAGGATTTGAGAGAATAGCATCACTCCTTTGGGCTGTTGAAACTGAAAGTCCTTCAAAGAAAGTCATTAAAATAATTGCCCACATAATCACCTCCTTTTAAGTAAATTATAATCTCACTGGTTTACACTGTAAACAATTTTTGAAAGTTCACTTAGTACTTTGTATACTTTCAAAAAGAGGAAAAGCGTGTATAAAGCGACGCGGGGAGTTAAGCTTCTTTTCCAGGACCCAGAAAAATCACTTCTAAAGATTGCAATACCCACTATTATAGCTAACGCTATCCAAACCTTATATAACTTCGTGGACGCTGTATGGGTATCAGGCTTGGAACATGCTGCCCTTGGCTTAGCTGGAATAGGTCTTACACAACCATTTTCCTTCGCTTTAATCGCACTTTCCAATGGAATTGGTATAGGAACTAACTCTTTAATATCCAGAAGTATAGGTGCAAAAGATAAAAGAGGAGCAAACCTTGCAGGGGAACACGGTATTGTATTTTCCATGATTATTTCATTTGCAATAGCAGTTCCACTTGTAAGTTTAGCACCGTGGATATTTAAAACAATGGGGGCAGGAGAATCTCTCACTTATGCTTTGGCATATTCCAGAATTATTTTTGGCGGAACTCCTATTTTATTTCTATCAGTGATTTTAACTTCAATTTTGAGAGCAGAAGGTGATACTAAAAGAGCCATGTATGCAATGGCAGTGGGTTCCATTTTAAACATAATCCTTGACCCGATTTTTATTTATGTTTTACATTTTGGCGTCATGGGGGCAGCAATAGCCACTGTTATTTCCCGGTTTATTGCTACTTTGCCGGTGGTATATTGGATTTTTGTAAAAAAGGACACTTTTGTCTCACTTAACCTCAAAATATTTAAATTTAAGGCTCAAATTGTAAAAGAGATAGTCAAGGTTGGACTTCCAGCTTCCCTTTCGCAACTTTCCATGTCCCTTGGGATTTTATTTTTCAATTCCTTAATTTTAAATATTGCAGGACCTCAAGGAGTAACTGTTTACATAACAGGTAATAGAATAAAGTCTCTTGCTATTCTTCCTGCTCTCGGGATTTCTGCAGCTCTAATTTCCATAGTCGGGGCATGGTGGGGGGCGGGAAGAAAGGATATGGTGAGAAGAGCAATCATACATGCCTGGAAGACCGGGGTTAAAATGGAATTCTTCATAGCTCTTATAGTATTTATATTTGCTCCAACTCTTACAGCAATATTCATCAATGACCCTTCCATGGAAGCCTTAAGAATAGATATTATAACCTACTTAAGAATATCCAGTATAAGCTTTATTTTTATACCCATAGGAATGTTCACATCTTCTTCTTTCAATGGTATGGGAAAAGGTATAAATGCCCTTATTCTAACTTTCCTACGAGTTCTTATTGTTTCATTCCCTTCTGCTATTTTTTATGCAAAAACTCTCAAGTTAGGATTGCAAGGCGTATGGATAGGTATAGTAACCGGTTCTACTATAACAGCCATAACCGGTATTAGCTGGTTGTATATAGCAGGAATTTTGAGGAGGGAAACAAATGAAAGATTTGATCATAAGAGAAGCCCAAAAGAATGACAAACAAGATGTACAGGAAATTGCAAGATTTACCTGGGAAGGTCAAGACTATATCGACAAAGTATTCGACGAATGGCTGGAAGATGGACACTTTTTTGTAGCAGAAGTAGAAAATAAAGTTATTGGCACAGCGAAATTAACCATATTTCCAGACAAGGTAGGCTGGCTGGAAGGATTAAGAGTGCATCCCCAATATAGAGGGCAAGGAATTGGCAGAAAACTCCAGGATTTCACCCGTGAGTATGGGATTGCACTGATAAGAAAAGGGGTTATTAATTGTCTCGAATTTTCCACGTATTACAAAAATCAGCGCACTATTCAAATGGCACTTAAGGATGGATTTTATCTCACCAACAGATTTTACATACTCGTCAGAAACAAGACTCCGGAAATGAAGAAGCCTACTCTTACTAAAATCTACATGGAGGATCTTACAGAATTTAAAGAATATCTATCTATGGGATGGCGTTTTCTCCACAAAACAGAAGAAGCTCTCCAATGGATGCTAGGGCATGTTACTCCGTTCAGGATAGGCACTTATAAATTCTACCAGCATAGAACCACCAACACCTTCACACTTTTACACTTTTCCAAGGAAGCAATTGAATCATATATAAAGGCACTAAACTGGGTTTCAGAAAAAACAGGATTTCGTTCCTATGAAATAATACTTCCCGAAGAGTCTACGGACTTCATCCATATTTTCAAACAATATAATTTTTCCTTCTGGGACAAACCCGAGGAAGCTAATATTTATGTATTTAAATACGCATTGAAGCATTATGGCTGAAGGGCCGCTTGTTCATCGTTATACAGAAAGGATAAAGAGGATTGCTCAAGGCAAAAAGTTACTGTGAAATTTCTTGTAAAAAAATTAAAAGAGTACAACGAAAATTTTCATCAGGTAGTTTTAATAAGAGTTGAGGCTTTTGGGAAACAATTTAGATTTTATTTTTCTAACAAAAAGATTGTAATAGTGCATCTCATGATGTGGGGGTATTGGAAATTTTATAAAAGAGGAGAAAATTGCGATAAGCCCCTTTCCAAAACTAAAAAGAAAAATTCCTTTCCAATTTACTTTCAAACCCTGAAATGGAAATAGGAGAAGCTCTTATTAGACAGAATATAATTGCCGGGATAGGCAATATCTTGAGAATAGAAATACTCTTTAATGCTAAAATTCACCCAAGAAGGAAAATCAAAAATATCGATGATAGAGAACTGGACAAACTTGTATATTGGATTTTAAAACTCCCTTCTCAATGGTTTTTTTATCCTTCAGGAAGAAAAAAGAAATTTCAAATTTACCGCAAGGCCGGAAGGCCATGTCCAAGATGTGGAACTGCCATTGAATTTTTTAGACAGCCCGGGAGAATAACCTATGCTTGTCCACAATGCCAGAGATAACATGCTTTATTTGCCTCTCTCTCCCCCCCACAACCTAATTTGAAGTCTGTCGGAATAATTTACACCTATCCGTATTGCCTCATTAGCAATAAGACTTGCAATACGCGACAATGCTATCTTTGTTTTTGCCAGAGGCATTAAATACACATTTTCTCTTCTGATCCTATATTTTTTTATAATTTCCTCCACTTCATTAATATCTTTTCTATTTTTTACAACAAATTTAAAAATAGTACCGGGCATTGAGCTGAAAAAAAAGAGAGCATCAGGATTCAAGCGTAGATTTTCTCTTATGCCACTGTTAGAGAGTTTTGGCGAAACGTTGAAGTGAAGTTTACTCCCTATATGAAGTAACCTGGAAGGTTTAATGGTACCATTGGTTTCCACCTCTATCGTTATAAATTCAGCGTGAATAATCTTTAGCATTAGAAAAAGAGCATTTTCCTGTAGAAGAGGTTCACCTCCTGTAATGACTAAGTTTTTTTCCCTTTTTTTAATTTTTAAAATCTTATCTACCACCTTTTGGGTACTTAGTTTTAGCCATTGGTCTCTATATTCCGGGAGCGAGCTATAAGCAGTATCACAATACCTGCATCTTATATTACACCCTCCCAATCTCAAAAAGATGGAGGGAACTCCTGATCTTGGTCCTTCTCCTTGAATGGAATTAAAAATTTCACTTACAAGTAACATCAGTTAATTTCTCTGTAGTTTACCTCCACAAAATTTTCCCGTGTCATTTTAACAAATCCACTCTGATTGGGAGTTTCAAATACTCCAACCTCTACTTCCCTCACATTTTTGAAATTTCTTATAATCATAGATGCGATAAAAAGGGCTAGATTTTCAGCAGTGGGATTTCTGTCAAGAACAACCAATTTCTGGCCGGCTTTCTCTAACAAAGGAACAAGTGGATCTTTTTCATAGAGTATGACCTTGTGATCCAATAAATCGTGTATATTACTTTTTAATATACCGAAATCCACCAACATCCCGTGCTCTTCTAATTCTCCTCTAATTAATACCTTAACTCTATAACCGTGCCCGTGCAGATATCTACATTTCTTCTCATGTTCATAGATTCTATGAGCAGAATCAAACATCCTTTCCCATTTAATTTCAAACATCTTTCACTCCTCTTAAAATATTGTTTATATTTACTCCCTTTTCAAACATCCAACCAGCTGGAGGAAATTGAAGTTTTCCAAACTCGGAGAAATATGATACAGACGTATCATTAAAATATCTCTTGAATTCCATTTTCCCCAAGGCCGTCCCCTGTAAATTATATCTCAGGTCTCCCAGTATTGCAAGTGCATCTTCAGGAGAATTTACTTCCACCACAAACAATGTCCTGGGTGGCCAGAATGTGGGAATACCCTTAACTTTTGATACCATCCAATCTGTTCCTCGTATGAATTCTTCTGAATCCATAAGAATCACAGAAGTCCCATACTCAAAAATGTCCCTGTCAAAGTTTGACTGAGGTTCCAGTCTGGAGCTCATATATTTAAATGCTTCTCTAAATATGCTTATATCCGCTCTCCCTTGGACGAATAAAAACCTGAGGGAAAGACACCCAGCTGTATCAAAAGCAAGATTATCAAAAGCTATTTTTTTTGCAATTTCTTCCGTTAAGTCCAACTTGTTTATATAACCAATTGAAAATCTGGGACCAAAAATTCTCGTTGGTTTATGGAGTTTTTCTGCAATTTTATATGCAGTTTTTCCTCCAAAAATAAAAACAAAGTCATATTCCTCAGCTCTTCGGACAGCTTCATCATGAGAAAGGTAATTCCCATCTATGAAATCAAATTGATTGCTGAGCAATTTCCTAAGATTATGAAAAAAAAGCTGTTCATTGTGAGGAAGTTTAAAGAAGGTTTTCAGGCTATAAACAATTGAAATAGGAAGAACCTGAAGGGGAACAACGGGGACATTCCCTGGAAGAAATACAAAAAGAGAATCCACTTCTCCAGATTTTTCTGGGAAAGGAAATCCGTTATAACTATCAGCGATATGCAATAACACCATGTAAAGCAATTCCCTCTGATATTCAATATCCCCTACACGATCCCCCTTTTTTACTCTTTTGGCGAGTTCACGAACGGCTATACTAGCTTCAGCCAAAAGTAAACGCGCATCCTCTTTCTTCATCTGTAATCCTCCCCAGCACATCAAAATATGGACCCTTTTTTATGATTCTGTCTGGTATGTAAAGGGCAGAGACAGTATATAGGTTGGCAAAATCGAATACTTTTAATAGACCCTCGCCTTTTGTGAAAACTTTGGCAAAGGGGTATTCAACATATAGTTTATTCGGACCTGTAGAATAAAACTGAGAAAAAAGCTCACTCATACCGTATTCTGAATAGAATTCACTTTTTGGGAAAAAACGGAATCCATAATCATAAAGTCCAAATCTATTGTATGGTTTTTCCAAGGCCTTGTATCCCCCTGTTTCCACTATAATAAATTTCTTATAGAGTCTCATACCTTTTTGCTCCATGTACTGAGATAATTTCAACAATTGAATAGAAGTCATGAAAAGAAGAATATCATCTTCAAGTTCGTCTAATTGAGACAGAATTGTTTCTTCATCCAGTTCGAAACTGTAGTTTAAATGCCGGCCTCTGGTTTTTTCAACAAAAAATGAAACCATAAAAGCAAGTGAGGAATGTTTTGCATAAGAAAAAGGCGGAATCAGTGAGAAAACCCTTCTGTCAAAAAAGGGGAAGGTTTGTTGCATTGAGGCCATATAAAGTTCAAGAGATTGGTCTGAAAAATATACTTTTGAACGTTCCCCAGTAGTACCACTCGACAGAAAATAACTTGCAGGTTTTTCAAAAGCAGTTAATGTATATTTTTTAAAAAACTCCACAGGCATGAAGATAATCTCATCTATACTCTTTACTTTAGAAACACCGAATTTTTGATAAAACTCACGCAGATGCTTAACGTGCTCAATCTGATAATTAACTATCTTCACAGCAAGAGCTGGGTCAAACTCTTCAGAATCTTTTATGTACTCGAGGACTTCATTATGTAAGTTCATCTTCTATCACTTTTCTAAGCTGTTGTATGAAAAACATAGCAATATCTTCTGTTATGACCAACGGAGGCGTAATTTCTAGAACCTCCGCATTTTCACCAGCAGGAAGGGTTATGAAACCTTTTTTGAGCAAATACTTCATCGATTCAAATCCCATACCCTTTGTTCTAAATTCAATGCCGATAAGCAGTCCTTTACCCCTTACTTCCTTTATTACACCAGGAAATTCAAGCTCTAATTTCTTAAGCTCCCCCATCAATAATCGTCCAATTCTCTTTGCTCTTTCATAAAGTTTATTCTTCTTAATTTGATCCAGAACACTAGCGGCAACTTCACATATCAATGGGTGTCCTAAAAAGGTAGAAGTGTGTATTGCCTCGCCTTCTGACTCAGGCCACGCCTCCATAATTTTATCTGTGGCAAGACATACAGAAAGAGGGAATGATGAACTCAAAGCTTTCCCCAATGTTATTATATCAGGCTTTACACCATAATGTTCAAAGGCAAACATTTTCCCTGTTCTACCCAATCCAGTGTATATTTCATCAAATCCCAGAAGAATATCATATCTATCAGCAATTTCCTTGAGGCCCTGAATAAATCTATAGGGGGCGACCCTGACACCACCACGAGCTTGAATGAGCTCTACAAAGATAAGACCTGGCCTCTTCTCAGGAGATACCTTAGAAAGATATGCATCTATTTTCTCCAGAACAAAATCTCCTTCAGTATCATCACGAGGATATTCAAAAAACTTAGAGATTACAGGCACCTGCTTTTTAAAAGGGAATTTAAATTTCTCACTCCAGGTTAGATTCAGGGCACCATAGGAAAGGCCATGATATCCGCCCTTAAAAGCAATAATTCTGTGTCTACCAGTATATAATAGTGCTGTCTTCATAGCGGCTTCCACTGCATCCGCACCATTTTGTCCAAGTATTCCCTTATAATCTCCTCCCATAATTTTCCTGAGCTTATCTAAAAGTTTTACTTTCGAGGCTGTCGGAAGCACATCCCCCATACCATTTATTATTTCTGCATTTTTTAATATATCAAGAATCAAAGAATTGGTATGTCCAATGGCGCTGACGCCAAACATAGAGGTCATATCAATATACCGATTATTGTCCACATCCCACACATTCATCATGTATGTTTTTTTTATAAAAATAGGGAAATCTTCTGATACATATGTTATATTTGGGGATTCAACTTCCTTTAGCTTTTTTGATAAAATTCTGGATTCAGGACCTGGAATCTCTGTTCTAATAAGTGGAAACTCAAAGCCTTTTTTTGTCTTCATAGTTTACAAATTTAAAAGCCTGGATCTTATAGATTCAAGGAGAATTCTCATGGAAATCAATATCAAAAACGAACCAAAGATTACTCTTAGTGTGCTTGATGGTAGAGTGTTGGAGAAAAAAGCACCCGCTACCGCACCAATAGCTGCTGAAGGTAGTATATATTTTATTATTCTATCTTCTATATTCTGTAGCCTTTTGTGTAAAAGTGCTCCCACCAATGTTGTAGGGAAAATCACAGCTAGAGAGGTCGTAACTGCTTGATGCATGCTAAATCCAAAGAAAATATTTAGGCAAGGCACTATTATAACTCCGCCGCCTATACCAAGAAGGACTGAGGAGATACCTGCAAAAAGCCCCACCAAGGAAAGGCATAGGTTAATTTTCAAGATTGGGGCCGCACTATAAAAACTGAATACCCCTATAAGTTTAAGTCCTGCGAAAATTAACAACATAGAAAACAGGATTTTTAAAAGGGTTGAGCTTAATTTAACCAAAAGTTTCGACCCTATCCATGCTCCAATTAAAGAACCAAGGAGAATCATTATCACCGGTATAACAGCTAAATTACTGGATTTGATAAGATAGTGTGTGATAACAGCAACAAGAGAGGTTGGGACAATTGTAGCCAGGGATGTCCCTATTGCTTTTTTAAATTCCATATGTAAAATGTACGCAAGGATAGGTACAAGAAGTACTCCTCCCCCTATACCAAGTGAAGCATTTAAAAAACCCACTAAAAATCCTGCAAAGGCATATCCCATCTAAATTTCTCTAATCTTGATTCGATGTTCTATTTCTTTCTGGGTATGTCTAATTATCCAGAGGCCTATAAGTACAGTCAATTTACTTCATAATCAACTTGACAAATCGATAGCCCCCCCTTATAAATACTCTAAAAGGAGGAGGTATAATATGAAGTATGTATGGGCTATTTTAATGATGGTGGGCCTATTGACTGTAACAAGCTGCCAAGCACCTAAAAACGTCCAAGAAGCAGTGTCCAAAATATCCACCATGGAAGAAAAAATTAATACTCTTGAAGCTAAAGTTGATTCTCTTGAAAATGAGCTCAAAGCTATGGGTGAAGCTACTACAGAGGGAGTTTCCCGTGCCCAGGTGGCAAAAATGACAAATGATATAAAGAAATTAAAAGCTAAAAATGCTGCACTGGAAAAGAAAGTGAAAGAGCTGGAAAAAGCTGTTAAGCTTTTGATTCAGAAAGGGTAGGAGGTATAATCATGAAGAAAATTTTGCCGATTTTTATACTCTCATTGGGTTTAGTCCTTACCTCCTGTACTGAAGAAGAAACGGGGGGGAAAGAGATAACACCGGCTAACTTTACTGCCTCTGCAGGAAGTGGGGGTACCACAGTTGTACTTACCTGGGAAGCACCAGTTGATAACATTGATGGATATATTCTTTATTTTGAAAATACATTACTTGATACCCTTGATCCTTCTGAAAACACTTTTACTCACAACCCGCAAGGCCAGGTTGGAACATATAAATTATATGCTTTCCTGGGGGATTCACTATCCGATCCTGTCACGGTATCCACAGTACCAAAGGTCACTACTGCACAATTAACTCTGGCTGAATTAAATGCTTCGGGAAACTCTGGTCTTGGTTTCACCCAGGACTGGACGGCAACCACCTATCCCATGGCAGATCCCAATGCCCCTGACAATGTCGATTTTTATTTTACAGATGGCTCCTCCGGTTCCACAGGGACAATTCAGTATCTAGCCTCTGTAGACCAGGTGGTAAATGCCACTTTTGAAGAAGGAAAACCTTCTTCAGTTCCAGACGCTGGATGGAGAACCAATTATATAACCAGAACAGCTCCTGTGGCAGGCATCATTCCGGATCCAACCACTCATTATGATTTTGCAACAACAAATAGCACCTACTCTTTTAAAGTAGTTAGAGGAACTGACTATTATTATGGTACAATTGAGCTGGGAAGTGTTTCCCAGACACATTGTACAATCGTCACCGTTAAAGTCCAGACCATTGCTAATCTTAAAATTATAGGCCAATAGCTAACAGCCAGAGGAAGGTACAGGAGGACCGCCGCGACATATGTCGCGGCGGTTTTTTATGCCAACAAAAAACTTTAAAATATTACAATGGAAAAGGTATTCGAGAGAATAGTATCTCAGAAAATGGAGGGCACCCGGCTGGATGTCTATCTTGTGATAAGTGGAATAGGAGTATCACGGTCACGCGTGGAGAAATTAATAAAAGAAGGGGTTGTACTCGTAAACGGCAAACCATCCAAGCCCGGTTATAAGATTAAAGCAGGAGATAGAATATACGCACGTTTTGAAATAGAAGAAAAACTTCCTGTGATAGCTGAAGACCTTCCAGTTCCAGTAATATATGAAGATAATGACATTATTGTGATAAATAAACCCAAAGGGATGGTGGTACATCCTGCTAAGGGGAACATTACGGGAACATTAATTAATGCACTTCTTGCCAGATATAGAGATCTTCCCAAAACTTCCGATAAAACGAGGCCCGGTGTGGTACACAGACTGGATAAAGACACCACAGGCTTACTCGTAGTGGCAAAAAGTGAAAGAGCTCTTCGTAGTCTGGGAAGACAAATGGAGGAGAAAACAGCCCGCAGAATTTACTGGGCTATAGTTTGGGGTAGGATTGCCAATGACGAGGGTACAATTGAAGCTCCAATTGGAAGACATCCAATTGACAGGACCAGAATGGCTGTAACATTTTTTAAATCCAGGTCAGCGATCACTCATTATAAGGTTTTAAAAAGATATGGGGAGATTGCCACTCTGCTGGAAGTGAAGTTAGAGACAGGAAGAACACACCAGATAAGGGTCCACATGGAGTATATTGAACACCCTGTTGTGGGGGATCCTGTTTATTCGGGCAGAGATACAAGAAAAATATTTAGGAGTGTACCTTCAAAATATAACCAAATGGTTAAAAATATTTTAGAGATTATTGACAGGCAAGCACTCCATGCAAAAATCCTGAGTTTCTATCACCCCGGTAAAGGTGCACAAGTCACCTTTGAGACGGACTTACCTGAAGACATGAAAAAACTTATTGATTATCTGAGGACTCTTTAGATTTCCTTTTCATCATGTACATTCTACTGTCCGCAATTTTAATAAGATCCTGGAGCTCTGATGAATCCACTTTATATTCACTGATTCCATAAGAAAAATCTAACTCTAATTTATGACCGTTAACAATCAAAACCTCTTCCTTAAATAGGTGTTTAAGCCGCTCCATCACCTGTTTAGCTTCTGTCGTGGAGGCACCAATTAGCATGGCAACAAATTCATCACCACCATATCGTGCCACGACATCGCTCTCACGTAGATTTTCTTTCAAAAACAACCCAAACTTCTCCAGTGTTCTATCCCCTACGAAGTGTCCAAATTTATCATTAATCTGCTTCAAATTATCGAAATCCATAAACACTATGGAAAATCTGAGCCCTTCTCTTTCTGCAAGTTTCTTAATTTCACGAAACTTTTCTTCAAAATAGGCAAAAGCATGAACTTTCGTCAAATAATCATAAAAAGCCAAATCTTTGATCATTTTAACCATTTTTGCCACCTTCAGGGCACCAGCCAGTGTAGCAGAAACAAGTTTTATAAACTCGAAATCATCAACAGAAAAAGCACCCTTCTCTGGAGACTCAATCACTATTACACCGAGTATCTCGTTTTTGAAAACCATAGGGACAGCCATTGCAGATCCCACCTTCTCTCCGGGAGTGGGATAAAAGCGTTTATCTTTTGTTACATCATTTATAAATATAGCTTTACCACTTTTAAGAACATAACTGGATATGCCTCTTCCTTTGGGCAATCTGAATCCTACTATTATTTCTTCTTTACCACCAATGGTAGCTCTCACCACGAGCTTACCTTCATCATCTGGAATCAGTATAAAATAATGTGCTTCTGGTTTTCTTACGGCTTCCATAACACTTCCCAGAACAAGGTTGAGAAAATCATCAAATTCCATAATTTGGCCGATGGCATCTGCAATTCTGTACAGTGCCACAAGAGGCCCTGTAGAAGGACGATAATCCCTTTTTATCTCTTCCCATAGATTAATATCAACAGGTACTTTATCCTTTATCTTAAATTCTCTAAAAATTTTAAGTGCTCTATCTGCAACTTTGGGATTCCACTTTATACTCCTTTCCGATTCCAGTATTTTAATAGCCTCTTGAGAAGTGTAGGATTTTCTCTGGGGCTTAGGCTCAGTAAGAGCAGCATAAGCGTCACAAATCCCCAGTATCTGGGCCTCCAATGGAATCTCATCACCTTTCAAACCATCCGGAAAACCACTCCCATCATATCTCTCATGATGCCATCTGACAAATTTTGCATACCGTTGGAGAATTGGAATACTGGCTATAATCTTTTCGGATTCGATGGTATGCCGCATTGACAATTTCCTTTCCTCTTCCACAATTTTTGTGGGAGAATATAGGATTATATCGGGCACTACCAGTTTACCAATATCTAGAAATAAGGATATATAGTAAAGATTTGGATCTTCAATACCAAATGCTTTAAAAACCTCTCTGGCATATTGAGCTACTCTGTGCCCATGGGCCAGCACCTCTCTCTCTTTCAGATCTGAAAGCAGAGAAAGAACATAAGCTAATTGAAAAAATAATAGTTCACTATGTTGTGCCATGGTTAAGTTATAATAGGGGAATGCTAAAAAGTCAACAAATAAAAAAAGCGGGAGACGGGACTCGAACCCGCAACCACCGGCTTGGAAGGCCGATGCTCTACCAATTGAGCTACTCCCGCTTAATGGTGGAGGGGGGAGGATTCGAACCCCCGAAGGCTGTGCCAGCAGATTTACAGTCTGCCCCCTTTGGCCGCTTGGGTACCCCTCCACAAGCAGCTGGCGGAGGGATTTGAACCCCCGACCTGGTGATTACAAATCACCTGCTCTGCCGACTGAGCTACGCCAGCTTAAATCTATCAAAGAGCTTATGAAAGCTTATATAATTTAAGGCTTAGGTATTAGACAGTCAAGATTATCCAGTTTTCACATAGTTTAGCCTGAGATTGGTGAGCATAAGTTCAATATTCTTTCTCTCATCTGCTGGAATTTCCTCTTTTACCAGTTGGTAGAGAGCATCTAAGCTATCGATGGCCAGTTTCGCCTGTTTTTTGTCCATAAGTTTTTCACCGGTCTCCGGGTGAGATACAAGCCCAAGATATGCCCAGGCCTTTGTTTCAAGATTGGCAATTGTGAAAAGTATAATATCAACTACTTTTACAGGTTCCTTGAGTTTTTCCTTTTTGTCAGCCTTCTCCTGCATATTTATATTCTAAAATGCACTCCGTAAACTTCAAACATTTATTTCGTCACCCTGGTAAACCTGATAATATCACGCAAATAAAACCTATGCTCAATCTTGCAAAATTCTGCCCTTTTCAACACTTTCTCCAGTAGATACTGCAGGAACCGGATAGCCAATAGACATTCTATTTTCTCCCCAAAGAACCTCAAGGGGTATACACCTAAGAATAAGAAAGTCAGCAATTCTTCATAAAACAGAGCATCGAACCCAAAAATTTCCACCCGGATAATTCGCGATTATTGTCTTTACTCATTAAATCTTTCTATTTTGGCCCCAAGTAAGTTCAATTTGTGTTCAAAATTCTCGTATCCTCTATCCAGATGGTATATCCTGTCTATAATTGTAGTGCCTTCAGCAATTAAGCCGGCAAGGACAAGTGAAGCAGAGGCTCTTAGATCTGAAGCCATTATCGGAGCCCCCGTGAGTCTGGGCACCCCATTAATTATCGCGGTCCCGTCTTCTACCTTAATATCTGCTCCTAATCTTATTAACTCAAAAGCATGCAGAAATCTGTCAGGATATATACCTTCCTTGATAGTACTGGTTCCATCTGCAACAGATAACATGGCCATAAACTGAGCCTGCATATCCGTCGGAAAACCCGGGAAAGGTTGAGTATAAATAAAAAGAGGTTTAATCTTGCCTTTTCTCTTTTTAATTACCAGTCTCTCCCCATCTACCACAATATCTGCTCCACTCTCCTCTAATTTCTCGATAGTAGGACTTATATGTTCTGGAATGCAATTTTTGATCTCAACTTCTCCTCCAGTCATATAGGCAGCTACAGCAAAGGTTCCAGCTTCTATTCTATCCGGGATCACTTTGGTTGCCTCCACCTTATTTAATTTTTTAACTCCATTTATAACAATGGTATCGGTGCCTTCGCCATATATTTTAACTCCTGCCATTTTCAGGAAATGGGCAACTTGTACCACTTCTGGCTCAAGAGCAGCATTCCGTAGAATGGTCTCCCCAGGAATAAGAGACGCCGTCATCATTAGGTGTATGGTGGCACCAACAGATTTCTTGTCAAAAACAATTTGGGCTCCTCTAGGTTTTTTCAGCCTAGCTTTAATATATCCGTGCTCCAATTTAATATCTACACCTAATTTTTTAAGACCCTCGAGATGGAAATTTATAGGTCTTGGACCAAATGCACATCCCCCTGGAAGAGAAACCTCTGCCTTCCCAAATTTCATCAGAAGTGGACCCAAAACATAAATGGAAGCCCTCATTTTTTTCACAATGTCATAAGGAGCCAAAGGATTATCAATTGTTGTGGGATCTATCAAAATAGTGCTGTTTCCCGTCCATTCCACTTGGGCTCCCAATCTCTCAAGAAGCTCTTTCATGGTAAAAACATCCATAACCCTGGGTACGGAGGTAAATGCAACGGGGGTATCCATTAGAATCGAAGCAGCCATTAAAGGCAGAACGGCATTTTTAGCTCCTGAAATTTCAACACTGCCCTTAAGAACTACAGGGCCTTCTATACGAAATTTTTCCATGTGTTAAAGATTAAGGTATATAATGGGCTCTTTCAAGGGTTTTAAAAGAGAATTAATTTAATCCAAGTTCTTCTGATGTCTTATTCTGAGTTGTGCTTTAATCTCCCGCTCAAGTTTCAAACAAAATTTTTTAATTCTATTTCTCCTCATTTTCAGAGTATTCTGAATGTTTGCCATGTAAAATCTTAAAAAGAACACATTATGAGAGGAGAGCTTCTGTATATCTTTTTTTCTTCAAAAGGTATGCGACAAGATATGCTGATGCTCCTGTAAATGCAGCGATCATAGAACCTCTCTTATATTCACCCAGCATAATAAGGCCGGAACCGGGCAACAGCAGAACTGAATGTCTCATGCAGCCTTTCTACAGCGTTTCCAGTATAAAAGAAGTTTTTGTGAAGCAAAGGTTTGGGTTGACGCCGTAAAGCATGAACCTTTTATTCTGTGTTAGACGAAGTTTTTCATTTCTCAATGACATTTTCTTCTCTAGGTTTTTTGATAACTTCTTTTGCAAGTGAGTTGACCAAATCATTATAATCTGCAAAAGTGTTACCCCTTGTGAATGATGTTGCCATCCATGCGACTTGGTTAGATTTAACTCCAAAAAGGCGTATTTCAAATTTTACTCTGGGTTTGGTAACATAATAACCACCATATTCTTGCGTATAGCTTTGGTAATAAAGAGAGTTACCATACAAGGACACATTGCCTTGGGATGACGAGCTTTTAGGAATATACACCCGGGAAGTCCAGTAATCTTGCAATGCAACTGCCAAAATTCCTTCTATATGGTCTTGTTCTGAGATGTTTAATAACTCTTGCTCATTATAATTTTTTACTGGTGGAATTAACTCTATGCCTAAAATTGCATCAACACCTAATGAATTAAGCTTCTTAATGAAAACATGTTCAGTTTGTTTCCTTAAAGCTATATCTGAAAATGGCGCAATAACTAAAAGTTTCCTGAATTTCACCCTCGAGTTCGGATTTTTGACGGTACTTAGTATTGTTCGCGCAAGAACACAGCAGGATAAATAAAAGATAATTACCCCTGGTATAAGAAGCTTAATATATCCCCTCTTTCCCCTCCATTTCTTTTAAACCTATAAATCATATTTTTAAATCATATTTTATTTCACGAAATATTTTTTGTCAACACTTGGGAAAATTAGACAAAAATAATCAAAAACAATGCAAGGCACAATGTATAAAAACCGAAGTATTGAATTTTATTATTTATAGTGATTCTTTTCAAAACGAACAATGCAAATAATCCTGAAAGTAAAGCAGCAAAGAACGGTAAGATATAACCACTTATATTCAATGCCTCAACCTCTCCGGCTTTTAAAAAGGCTGCCCCCAAAATAGCAGGAATTGAAAGAAGAAAAGAAAAACTGAAAGCTTCCCGTTCATTTACTCCCAGTAAAAGAGCCATCGTAATAGTACTGCCTGAGCGAGAGATCCCCGGTATAATGGCCAATGCTTGTGCAATACCTATAAGAAAGGCAATTTTTAAATTTATAGTTTTTTCTTTCTTTCTTTTTGTTATAAAGAGGGTAAAAAGAATAAGTGAATTCACTAAGAAAAAATATTTAACATACTGAACTGTTTCAAATAATCCCTCAATTTTTTCATTAAATAAAACACCAACCACCCCTGCTGGGATAGAAGCAATAAAAAGATAAAAAAATGGATGTTTGATAATTCTCTCTCTTCTAAAAAGTTTAAGGATGTCTCTCCAAAAATACACAAATATAGCAGTAAGGGTAGCCACATGAAGCAAAACCTCAAAACCTATACCAGGTCTGTTAACACCCAGTAAATTTTGAGCCACAACAAGATGTCCGGAACTCGAAACGGGCAGGAATTCAGTAAGACCCTGAACTATTCCTACTATCAAGCGATTCATGTATCTCCCTTTTTATTTCGCTTACAGTCTCTTTGAGTTCTTTTAAAAAGTCTTTAATCTCTCTTATCATTGTAGAATAAACTTCGGGAATCACTTCTTCTGTATCGTTCTCCCTCAGCATCCTCGAAGCTGCCTTAAGAGTATAACCTTTTTCAAGGAGTTTTTTAATGATAAGCGCTCTTTTCAGGTCCTGACGTGTGTAAAGCTTCCTCCCCCGTCTTCTCCGGGGTTTGAAAGGAGATATAGATTTTTCCCAGTATCGCAAAATATTGGACGACACTCCCACAAGCTCAGCAAGCTCTGACTGCGTAAAGAAATACTTCACAGCTAAAAATTAAAGCGGTGTAACTGTTCGGTCAAGGATTTGAATATCCCGAACATTTAATTTATTTTTAAACAATGTACATGACAGTAAGAATATTTCTGATACTTATTTCTTATATATCAACGGAATGGAAAGCTTATACCAACTGCGGATATCCTATGGATTTTGCCGTGAGAGAAGATACTGTATTTATAGCAACAAATGGGGGCATAAGATATTTTAATCCCGGTGATATTGAATTCTCTGGTAATACATTTGTGCTACAACATTCAAGTTGCTTCACCAGCGTGAATGGACTCCCTAAAAATATTATAACCCAGATAGAAATAGATAGTAAGGGAGGGTTATGGACAGTAGTCAAAGATCAAGGTATTTATGTAAAACCTCCAGGAGAATCAAATTTTTTTAGCTACGAACTTCCCTTTCAATCAATAAAAAATACTCGCAGCTTAAAGACTCAATCGAACTTTCTCTTTGTAGGGACTAACGACGGGCTTTTTGTGGTTGAGACTAAGGGAGATTATTCCGTTGATAATGACCAGATCTTGCCTCCTCAAGAGATATTGGATACAGTAAAATATTTTTGTGAAGACAACGACACAATCTACATAACAACTGGGGAAAAAGTTTATTACTGGAGCAGTGGCAGTGTTTCTGAATTTACTTTACCTTACATATCCGGTAGTCTGACAGCTTTTGCTAAAGAAGGCAACATCTACGCATATGGAACAGGAGATGAAGTTGTTTTTGTTTCAGGTGACTCAATTTATATATATCACACCGGTAAGACTTACAACCTACAAATTAATAAGGATACTGTGTATGCAGCTACTTATTCAGGACTCTTGAGCTTATATTCTCAGGCAATGGATAGCCTCATTACTATAACAACAACTTCTTTTGTAGTTCTTGATAGTATTATCGTTTATGGAGCTTACTTTTATTCAGAAAATTATTACGAGATAGGTTCTGGACTGAGAATAATAAAAAATGGTCAAAATTACAGAGAAGAGCAGGATGTGTATTTCAACAGGTATACAAGCATCAGGATGGGACAAGACGGAAAACTATGGGGAGGTATATTAACCTGGAAAGAAAGCAGAGATATTCTTCCTTCAAAATTGATATACCTTCAAAATGATTCACTTTTCACTGTAGATAGTCTTTACCAGAGAGACAGAGCTGTTAGAAGTCTTAGCATCGATGCAGAAAATAATATTTGGTGTGGAACATTTTCTACCAATGGACAGGGTATTATTATATATAATTCTGACGGACAATTTATTGAGAGAATTACTGAGTTGCCATCTCTTATAGTGTGTCATATTTATACCGGTAATGACACACTCATAGCCCTGTTTCAGGATGGAATATACCAACTACACAAAAATGGTAATGGCTATACATACTCCCTTTTGTATAGTGTGGACTACCCTACATGGGTAGAACCTGATGGGGATGGGAAGATATGGATAGGAACTGAAAACAATGGTGTACTTGTAGTGGATAAAAACGGTAGTCTTTTATTCCACTTTACAGAAACGGATTTTGGGACACCCCTCATAAACGTGATAAAACACCACAAGGGGATAACCTATATCGGGACAGGAAATGGCCTTTATCAATACAATGGTACTTTAACTAAACTTTGCACAGGAGGGACCAGAGACATAGAATTTTATAAAAAATATGTATGGGCTCTTCAGGATTCCGCCTTAAGAGTTTTAACTCAAGATGGAAAAGTAGTGAAGAGCTTTAACGCAGGCAATTCCCCCTTTATTCCTATGGAAACTCCCTTTTACAAGGTCCGAGATGTTTTAGAGATAGACTCTCTTGGAAATCTATGGGTTGCAGGTGAAGAAGGTCTTTTTTATGTCAAGGTAGATTATGGTCTGCAAACCTTAACAGATAAACTGTATGTATATCCAAACCCTGCTACTAAGGGTGAATTGGTATATATAGAGAATGCAGATAGAAAGCCCATAGTGTATACCCTTGATTTAAGAAAAATAAAAATTGAATTAACAAGAGAAGGAACACATTTTATACTGAATACTCGAGGACTGGAGAGAGGGTTGTATATAATTCAGGTACCAGGGAAAAAACCCGCAAAACTATTTATTAAATAGCCTTTAGTTGTGTGTTCTCAACAAAAAAGTTATAATTAAAAGTATAGTAGGCAAATGTGAATAAAATTAAAGGAGGGTTTCAAAGTGAGTAAAAAGCACGTCTATTTCTTTGGAGGAGGAAAAGCTGAGGGTTCAAAGGAGATGAAAAACCTCCTTGGTGGAAAGGGAGCTAACCTTCACGAAATGACAAACCTGGGAATTCCTGTTCCACCGGGATTCACCATCTCCACTGAGTCATGTGTTCACTATTTCAAAACTGGAAGGTATCCAGAAGGATTAAAACAGCAAATAGAAGAGGCAGTGAGGAGACTTGAGGAATTAACCGGTAAAAAATTTGGTTCCACAGAAAATCCTTTACTCGTTTCGGTGAGATCAGGGGCAAGAGTTTCAATGCCGGGGATGATGGACACTATCCTGAATCTTGGCTTAAACGATGATGCAGTTAAAGGCCTAGCAAAAAGAACAGGCGATGAACGATTTGCTTATGATTCCTACAGGAGATTCATCCAGATGTTCAGTGAAATTGTTATGGGAATACCACACAAGGTTTTTGAAGAACTCCTCGATAAGAAGAAAAAGGAAAAGGGTGTAAATCTTGACTATGAGTTGGATGCCGATGCTTTAAAGGAACTTGTCGAAGAATACAAGACCAAGGTTAGAGAAGTCACCAGTAAGGAATTTCCCCAGAATCCTCAGGAACAATTATGGATGGCTATAGAGGCAGTTTTCAAATCATGGAACAACAAAAGGGCCATTGAGTATAGAAAGCTTCACAGAATACCCGATGACTGGGGAACAGCAGTAAATGTTCAAACCATGGTGTTCGGTAACATGGGATTTGATTCTGCAACAGGGGTTGCCTTTACAAGGGATCCTTCGACAGGTGAAAAGGTCCTTTACGGAGAGTATTTACCTAATGCACAAGGAGAAGATGTGGTGGCAGGGATAAGAACTCCTAAGCCTATCTCCGAGCTTGAGAAGGAAATGCCTGAAGCATACAAACAGCTTGTGGAAATATTCGATAGGCTGGAGAAACATTACAGGGATATGATGGACCTTGAATTTACAATAGAAAAAGGAAAAGTCTATCTGCTTCAGACAAGGGTAGGTAAAAGAAGTGCAAGAGCCGAAGTTAAAATCGCGGTGGATATGGTAAAAGAGGGTCTGATTACCAAAGAAGAGGCTATAATGAGAGTAGATCCTAAGAGGGTCGAGCAACTGCTTCACCCCATGGTAGACCCCAAAGCTCCTAAAAATGTCGTTGCAAAGGGATTGCCCGCTTCTCCTGGTGCAGCATCAGGAAAAGTAATTTTTGATTCAGAAGAAGCAGCTGAACTTGCTGAAAAGGGGGAACGAATAATACTTGTGAGAGATGAAACTTCTCCTGAAGATATTAAAGGAATGGCTAGGTCAAAAGGGATCCTCACCTCACGGGGAGGCATGACTTCGCATGCAGCTGTCGTGGCAAGAGGGATTGGAACACCCTGTGTGGTAGGAGCTGAAGAAATCGAGGTGGACTATGAAAAAGAAGAATTTAGAGTGGGGGATGTAACAGTTAAGAAAGGTGATATCATCACAATAGATGGCTCAACAGGAGAAGTTATAGTAGGAGAGGTTCCCACCATTGACCCTGAATTTTTCCCTGAGTTTTCAGAACTTCTGGAATGGGCTGATGAGTTCAGATGGATTGGTGTAAGAGCAAATGCCGATACTCCAAGCGATGCAGAGAGGGCTAGAAAATTTGGTGCTGAGGGAATTGGACTGGCAAGAACAGAACATATGTTTTTCGAAGGTGAAAGAATCTATGCAATGCAAGAAATGATACTAGCAAAAACCAAAGAAGAGAGGGAAAAGGCACTTTCCAAACTTCTTCCAATGCAGAGAGAAGATTTCAAAGGTCTTTTCAAGGCAATGGACGGTTTCCCCGTTACCATACGACTTCTTGATCCACCTCTTCATGAGTTCGTTCCAAAAACAGAGGAACAAATCAAAGAACTATCAGAGCGCACCGGAATTCCGGCTGAAGAAATTAAAGCAAAGGCAGAAGCTCTCAGGGAAGCAAACCCTATGCTGGGACACAGAGGATGTCGTCTGGGAATAACTTATCCTGAAATCACTGAAATGCAGGTGAGGGCTATATTCGAAGCCGTATGCGAAGCAAAAAAAGAAGGAGTCAAGGTATATCCAGAAATCATGGTACCCCTGGTCTCCATAAAGAAAGAAATTGAAATTCAGAAGGAAATCATTGATAGAATTGCCAGGGAGGTAATGGAGGAAACGGGAATAGAAATAGAGTATTCAGTGGGAACAATGATAGAGTTACCAAGAGCAGCATTAACTGCAGATGAAATAGCGGAAGTAGCTGAATTCTTCTCCTTCGGAACAAATGACCTTACTCAGACCACTTTTGGCTTTTCAAGGGATGATGTAGGGAAATTTGTTCCGAAATACGTTGAACTGGGCCTCTTGAAAGATGACCCATTTCAAGTACTTGATCAAAGAGGTGTTGGGCAGCTGGTGAAAGTAGGTGTAGAAAAAGGTAGAGGGACAAGGCCTGACCTAAAGGTAGGTATATGCGGAGAGCATGGTGGAGAACCTACATCAGTAAAATTCTGCCACAGAGTAGGTATGGATTATGTCTCCTGTTCCCCATTCAGAGTTCCGGTAGCAAGGCTTTCCGCAGCCCAGGCTGTTATTGAACAAAAATTTGAAAGAAAGAGGAAACCTCATTAAAAAAGAAAAAGCTGGCGTAGCTCAAGCGGCAGAGCAGCGCATTCGTAATGCGCAGGTTGGCGGTTCGAGTCCGCCCGCCAGCTTTTATTTTATATAATGAGCCCACTTTTTTTTAGTGTCTCAGGTTTGAGAGGTATAGTAGGAGAAGATATTATACCTGAAATAGTAATTAAATATTCAAGAGCCTTTGCTATAGCAAATGGAGGAGTAAAATATATAGTGGGCCAGGACACAAGACCTCACAGTACAATGCTAAAATTCTCAGTAATTGCCTCTTTGTTGGCCTCTGGAAAATCTGTCATAGATATTGGGGTTGTTCCAACTCCCACACTTCTTTTCTTTGTTAGAGAGAAGCATGCAGATGGCGGTATTATGATTACTGCCAGTCATAATCCCATAGAATGGAATGCCTTAAAGTTTGTAAAAAAAGGCGGTGTATTTACTACAGGAAAAGATATAGAACAAATTAAAGGCTGTCTCGATAGCCATCTCTACATCCGCTGGAATGAAATAAAAACAGTATATCAGAATATACAAGCTGTAAAAGACCATATAGATAGGATTCTGGCGCATCCTTTCATAAATGTTGATGAAATTAGGAGGAAAAGATTTAAAGTTGCTTGTGATTGTGTTAATGGCGCTGCTTACAAAGCTATACCAAAACTCTTACGCAGGTTAAATTGTGAGGTAATTGAATTGAATTGTGAACCCTCCGGAATATTTCCCCGTAATCCTGAGCCCAGGAAAGAAAACTTAAAAGAATTGGACAAAATTCTGAAGGATGGCCAAGCAGATATAGGTTTTGCTACAGATCCCGATGGAGATAGACTGGTAATAGGTATAAAAGCTGCAGGTATTCTTTCCGAGGAATACACGGTCCCCCTGGCATCGTATTATGTTCTAAAGAAAAAGAAAGGCCCCATAGTTGTGAATCTTTCTACTTCAATGCTTATTGAAAAAATAGCCTCCATGTTTAAGGTTAAAGTCCACAGGACACCTGTGGGAGAAGCTAATGTAGTTGAAAAGATGCTGCAAATAGGAGCCTTAATAGGTGGAGAAGGTAATGGAGGTGTGATTTTCTCAGAAATCAATCCCACAAGGGACTCTTTAACAGGAATTGCTTTAATTCTGTCGTTGGCAGCAGAAGAAGATCTTGAAGAAATTTATTCAATATTACCAGAATACTTCTTAAAGAAGGAAAGATTGGAATTTACAGGAAACTTACCACTTGAAAAAATTAAAAAAGAGTTTAAAGGTGCTCATTATGATGAAAGAGATGGTATTTATATTCGATTTAAGAAAAAGTGGATACAAATAAGAAAATCAAATACTGAACCTATCTTGAGAATTTATGCAGAAGCTCCCGAACCAGAAGAAGTAGAGGAACTTCTACAGAAAGCCAGAGAAATAATACTTCCCAACTGATTACTTTTATTTTTAACCCTGTTGTGTTATCATATTTAAAAAGGAGGGAGTATGAATTTTGAAGAATTAAAATTACGGGCTAAGGAGATTGAACAAGGTAATTATCAAATTATAAGCCGTGACGAAGTTGCAAATCTTATAGACCATACAAATTTGAAACCCACTTCTACTCCGAGAGATATAGAAAACTTAATAGATGAAGCTATAAGGTATAGATTTAAAACCATATGTATAAACCCCTGTTATGTAAGGTTTGCAGCGCAAAAGTTAGAAGGCTCCAGGATCGAAGTATGTACCGTAATAGGGTTTCCACTTGGCCAGAATACTACAGAAATAAAAATAAGAGAAACAGAAAGAGCGATAGAAGATGGAGCTTCAGAGTTTGATATGGTACTTAATGTAGGAAAATTAAAAACAGGTGATTATGAGTACGTTAAAAATGAAATAGCCGCTATCAAAAAGATCGTAGGTGATAAAATTCTCAAGGTAATTATTGAGACTGCATATCTTGAGGATAAAGAAAAAGTTAAAGCCACTGAACTGATAATAGAAGCAGGGGCAGATTTTGTAAAGACTTCAACGGGATTTGGTCCTGGGGGAGCAACTGTTTATGATGTCCTTATTCTAAGTACAGTAGCCCAGGGTAAAATAGGCGTCAAAGCTGCTGGTGGTATAAGAAGTTATGAAGATGCCCTTAAAATGATAACTGCAGGTGCAAATAGAATTGGAGCCTCGCGGAGTGTCCAGATAGTTACAGAATAAAATAAATCTTTAATTACAAACGTGATGTTAGAGAGGGGAATTTACCCTCTCTAACAATAAATAATCTAATAAGCTGCTTCAAATCTTACGGTGCAGTAAATGACCAGCCTGTTTCTGCGGCTTTGCCGCCGGATGTTGCTCTCACCCTACCCCATATACGGGAACAAGATGGTGGAACAGGGGTAATCCTGGCCGCAATTCTGTTATAGCCTTGAGAAAGACCAAGCCCCAAGGAATTAAATATCTGTGTAAAGCATTGGTGTCAGATGCATTGGCATATACTCCACCCGCCAGACTCGCCACACGCTATAATTCTGTGAAATCTATGTACGAAGTATCTCCAAGACCTATAGCGTATATGAGAATCTGATAATTTAAAGCTTTGGTAATAACACTGTCCGAAGTAATATTACCACTCTCATTGTCTTCACCATCAGTTAAAACAAGAATTGCTTGGAAAATACTAAACTTATTTGATTATTTCGTCAGGTTTTTTTATGAAATCACTTACGTTTTCAACTTTTTCCTTTTAGCTGCCGGTAACAATATGTTATTCAATATCAAACGATAACCTGGTGAATGCTTATGTTTCCTCAAATCAGTAGGGGGATCTCCTATATAATGCTTAAAATCTTCTGGATCATGCCCGCCCAGAAACGTAAAGAAACCTTTACCATAATCACCGTATAAATATTTAACTTCATCAGTCTCTGGCACTCTGGCGAGAATAATCACTGTTTTTTTCAATTTATTCATTCTGAACCCGGTATCCTGGCCTAGGAATTCTTTTATAAATCTCGTGTGATTCTGGGTTAAGATAGCAGGGATTGGATCAATCTTGGCAGAAAACTCCTGTAGTACAAAAAATGTATTTTCGCCTCTTCTGGCTGCTTCAAGGGTCACATCAATATCCGAATGTTCATATACTACGGGACTTGTGTATACACTGAAATTTTTAAAAGCCAAGGTTTGCGAATAATCAAGTTTTGAATTGCAGTAGGGATCTGGAGGTGTACCATCAAAAGGAATATCTTGAATATCAATGCCTTCTGACGCAAGGGCAATATCTAATGTAATGGGAGCAGAGCACATGGCAAAAAGAAATCCCCCATTCTTTACAAAGTCCTTGATTCTTCTGGCAATCTCGTGCTCTAGTTCTGGTACATCACTAAACCCCCATTTCCGAGCAATATTTCTTTTGAACTCTACTCTTCTTCTATACCATGGTGCCTTTCTGTACCTGCCATAAAATTTACCAAATTGCCCTGTAAAATCCTCGTGATGTAGATGAAGCCAGTCAAAATTTTTCAATTCCCCTTGGAGAACTTCATCATCGTATATTCTAGTATATTTTATTTGTGCATAATCAAGGGCAAGCATAACTGCATCGTCCCACGGCTCATAATAAGGAGGAGCATATACTGCAATCCTTGGAGCTTTCTCCAAAAGTATAAATTCTATATTACTTTTTTTGGTTTTTTCTTTCAGTACTACTACATCCTCTTCATTAATTTTTTCATAACTCACACCCATTATGTCACATAGACGTCTCGTCACCTTGTTGTCTTCAATCAAAAAAGAGCCTCCCCTGAAATTTAAAATCCACTCGGCTTTGATACCCTTAGTAACCGAATTGTAGACCACTCCGTATGCTCTGAGATGGTCCTGCTGGGTATTATCCATTGGAATTAAGAGATAAAGTGAAGTCACAACATGAAATAAAAATTTCGAAATCATTTAATCAACCCGGGTATTCCACGCTTTTCAGCCAGATTAGCAAGAAGTTTTTTGAAGGTTTCTGCTTTGGTTATCTCCTGCATCCTCAGGTGAAAATCTACATTTTCCATTAAATAATGCAGATAATAAATTGTTTCTTTATAAGGAGTAATTTTGATCCTCGCTTTATTAATATAATTTATAGCCCTCTTTCTCCTCCTCGACATTATAGAAATTATGGCCATTTCAGCATATATCAGTGGTAAAAGATGATATGTACCACTTTGCACAGCCTCTTTCTGAGCAACCTTTGCAAACTCTATTGCTGTTATAAGGTCATTCTTTTCTCTTTCAAGGACAGCCTTGTAATAGTGGAGTAATGAGGACATAGCCGGGTATTTAATTCTTTTAATAATCTCCAGTCCTTTGACAATGGAATCACCTGCCAGCTGTAAGTTTTTCTCTATAAGCCCCAATTCACCTAATATACTGTATATTTTTGCTAGTAAATCATAAAATTCATGCCTTTCTGCCTGGCTTCCAGACGACTTAAGCAGCCCGTATGCTTCGCTATAATCACCCTTATATCCTAAATATTGTGCATGAGTTATATCATAAGTACACTGCATTCTTGGCGAATCAGATAGATTGAACAACTGGTTATATTTTTCAACTAAAGCTTCAAATCTTCCCATATCTCCTATCTTAAGGAGAAAATCCATATATGATAGAACCTGTGCTGCCAGACTGTCAATACTACCATACTGTTCAGTTAATTTTATAAGGTTCCGATGCATTGCCTCGCACATTGATAATTTACCCTGCTCGAACAAAGAATCAGTAATTCTCTCCAGAACATCTGAATTACAAATCTTATAGCCAGCTTTTTCACAATAAATATTCATTTCCTTCAGATAGTACTCTGCATCATCAATATCCCCCAACAGAGTACTAACCAGTGAAAGATATCCATAGGCTTCAGATAAAATTTCAGGATATTGAAGGCTCATCTTCCTCGCCACTCTTTCCAAAATAGACTTGGCTCTTTTATACTTGTATTTTTCTATTAAAATTCTGGCAAGATCCACATCAATGGCTGGCTTTAATACATCACTTTTCAAACACAATTCTGCCTTCCTGAACAACTCATGGGCTTTTTCTAAATTACCCCTCAGTAAGTGTGATTCCCCCATGGTGCAGAAAATCTCCCATTTCTGACTCTCAGGAGAGATAACCGCTGTTTCTTCAAGTACTTCTTCTGCCTTCTTGAAATCCCCCATTTTTATAAAATGTTTACCAATTTCCGTACGGATTCTTGTTTTTTCAGCAGTAGCAAGTTCGGATGTCAATGCCTTGTTGAGGTAATAAATGCTTTGTGAGTAAAGCTCGAATTTCTGTAATATAGAAGCGAACTCCATACATGCAGCACCATTCAGCTCATTGCCCAGCCCATTACATAGATAAAAAGTGTAAAATTCCCTGGGGTAGGACATCTCTTCTTTAAGTACTTTGCCCAGTTTATCACAAACGAGCTTTTTCTTAACCCCTGCTAAATTTTTATTCACAATGTAAGGAATCACCCGATGTACAAAGTTCACATGTCCTCCCTGTACAAATTTTATTAAACCGTATGCCAATAGATTATCTAATTTATTCCACAATTGGATTTCTGGGCAATTTAAACAATACTGAAGTTTTGTTACAGTCTCATAGTCATCTGTTATAGCCAGAAGATATAGTACTTCTCTGGATCTTTTATCTAATTTGTTGAATCTTTGAAGAAAGATATCTTCTTTATCAGCTACCCTTTCTGAAGAAATATATATTTTATTAAATATGGCCTCCTTTAAGAAGAATGGATTACCAGAAATCACTTTCTCTTCTTGCGGTGGTAAAGAAACCTTTTTTTCGGTTATTTTGGTGAGAAAATTCTCTTCATCTTTATCTGAGAGCCCTTTAATGCGATGTAAGAAACCCCACTTGGCTAAATAATTTTTGTTGGATATTTCTTTCTCCTCATCCCAGATAAAAACAAATGGAAGCTTTGCTTCTTCCACAAAAAGATTCTTCAAAATCTTCTGCGTGGGATTATCTAACCATTGTGCCCCTTTTATCACTATCAAAGCATCGTTAAGTATTTCTTTATGAGTAAATATTTTCGATAGACTGCGGTGTAAAACATTGTATATGGCCCCCTCCTCGCCTATCATTCTGATATCAAGACCCTGCACTAAGGTATTAATTAAATTTGCCTCTTCTTTATTGAGATCAGTCTGAACTTTGCGTACGAGCTCTGGATAATAATTAAAAACAGCTACTAACAAATTTCTAAGAGTATATAGGGGAATTTCAGAGAGTGCAGGATTACATGATATTTCAAGTATATTACGATTATCATTAGCAATTTTCACCAGAGTAGTTTTACCTACACCAAAGGGACCATAGATTTTTATAGGGAAATTTTTCTTCTTTATTGCTCTTTTTATAATATTTATATGATCTTCATAACCTGTAAAAGGAGGAGAATAAAAAATATATCTTAAAGGGGTACTCCTCTCGCCCAGCATTTTTATCCTATAGAGGGTCCAGAATTCATCATACGTATTGCATTCATCTGGAACACTTATCTTATGTGTTATAGCTTCTTCGTCAGTCATATGACTTAAAATTCTTTGTTCCCAAGTTTTTACATTGTTCGAGGTAGTATCAGGAAGTAATACGGCAAATTTATGCACACCAAATCTTGCCAGAATATCAGATTCTCTCGAAAATCTTTGTAAAAGATTTCCCCAGAAAGTTAATTTCTGATCAAAGTTCTCTCCACCTTTTCCTTTTATTTCCAGTATCACAATCGAAAAGGGAGTTTTATACCTTTCATACCGTTTGAATTCAGCAAATAATAACTCGTTAAAATACTGTCTATTATACAAACCCGTTACTTCATCCCTCATTAGAATATCCCTATTCATGTTAATAATTTGGTGTATATATTTTGAAATGTCAAGAAATATTTGACTATAATCACCCTATAATTTAAAATGTTAGTATTACGAACAGGGAGGTGTTTAGATGATTGAAAGAGAATTGGAAAAAGTGATGAGAGACCTGGCCTTCAAAATCACAAAGAAGGGCCGTGAAGCCTTAAATGAAATTGGCTTAACTCCGCCTCAGTTCAATCTAATGGTACATCTTTATTTTAACGGTCCTCTGAATCAGACCAATCTCTCCAAGGACCTTTATCTTGCAAAGAGTACAATTTCAGGGATTGTGGAACGTTTAGAGAAAAGAAGATTTGTTAAAAGAGCAAAAAGAGAGAAAGATAGAAGGAGTGAAATTGTACTTTTAACACCAGCCGGAGAAGAGGTGATAAAAAGAGTAATAGACAAAAGGGTGGATTTTTTAAGGAAAATTACTCAGGAGTTAACAGAAGACGAAAAAGAAAAGTTATTTGAACTATTAACGAGGATGAAAGAAGCTGCCAGTCAGGAATGACAAAAAATCTCGGCCAAATTTTAGCCTTTTTTGTACCCGTGATCTTAACTTGTATTGTGGCTATTTTTGGGGGAGTATCTACAGAATATATTAAAGAAATATTTAATCTTGCATTTTTCAGGGTATTCTTTCTAGTCATATCAGTTCAAATACTTGCACACAGTTTTAAATATTCGCACTTTGATAAAGACCTCCTCCGTTTTCTCAGAGCGGTGACTAAAGATATGCGTACAGCTCTTTTCTTATTACCTGCTATATTTGGATTGTTGCCCATGCCCGCCGGGGCTATGATGACAGCAACTCTTTCTGACACCACTGGAGATATTATAGGAATTAAAAACAAACTCAAATTTTTTTTTAATTACTGGTTCCGTCATATATGGGAATTTTCCTGGCCCCTTTATCCTGCCATCATCATTGCATCGGGGTTCTCTCACATCAAAATTTCTCAATTCGTACTGAAACAATCAATATTTCTCTTTATTTCTGTTATTATTGGTCTTATAATGCTTTATATACTCATTCCCAGCAAAAAATATTCAATTTATCATGAAAGAGAAGAAAATGACCAGTGGTTTAAATTATCTATCCGTGCATTATGGCCGATATTTTTCTTAATAGTGCTTATTCTAGTACTGAAGGTTGACACTCTTGTGGCTCTGCCATTAACCACAATTTTGTTTATTTTGTGGAAAAGGATTTCAGGGAAAAGAATTATCGAGATACTGAAAAAATCCTTAATCTCTAGAACAACTTTTTTGATACTGGTGATTCTGATATTTAAAGGTGCTATCGAACATACCACTTTTCTCAACTCTTTTGTTAAATTCTTCGAAAAGCGCACATCTCCACTTTTTGCAATTACCACGTTACCCTTCAGCGTGGGCTTTGTTACGGGTCTCACTCAGGCTGCTGTTGGAGTTACGTTTCCTTTCTTGATGCCTCTTTTTTCACAATATAAACCCTTTGCATATATAGCCTATGTGTCAGGATTTATGGGAGTGATGCTTTCCCCCTTTCATCTTTGTTTAATCACAACCAAAGAATACTACCGGGTATCAATGAAAGAAGTTTACAGCATGCTCATCATTCCGGTCATAACAATAGAATTTTTGGCCATTCTGATAACAAGGCTTATATAATATGAGAGGACTACTAAAAAGGATGCTCAAATATAAATTCCAGATTTTGCTGGGAGTTATAGCACTTTTACTGGTTGATCTTGCCCAACTCGTTATTCCTCTTATTGTTCGCAGAGCTGTGGATTTACTGAGATCAGGGAATGCCACATCGGGTATTCTTCTGCGTTTTGGATTGTATATCCTGGGGCTGGCATTATTTATTGCTGTATTTCGATTTTTCTGGCGATATTTCATAATGGGCACAGCTAGAAAAGTAGAACGTGATGTGAGAAATGAGCTATACTATCATCTGCTTAAATTGTCTGCAAATTTCTTCAATAAAGAGCGTACTGGAGAGATTATGGCACATGCCACAAATGATGCAAATGCCATCAGAATGGCTGTTGGAATGGGAATTGTAGCTCTATCAGACACGTTCATCTATTCCATTTTTTCTCTGGGCGCTATGATAAGTATCTCACCGACACTTACACTTTATACAGTGATACCTCTTCCTATTCTCACTATTTTTATGTTATCCTTTGGGAAACTGATATATAAACTCTTTGAAGATGTCCAGAGAACCTTTTCCACAATGACTGAAAGTGTGAGGGAAGTTATAACTGGTATAAGAGTAATTAAAGGTTTTGCTCAAGAGAATGGGCAGCTCCGTGATTTTGAAAAAATTAACAACAGTTTTGTTGTAAAAAATATGAAGCTTGTGAAAGTATGGGGGGCATTCCAACCTGTTATAAATCTTTTTGCCAGCCTATCTATTGCGTTATTATTACTTGTTGGTGGAAGAAAAGTAATCCTCAACGAGATCTCTCTTGGGGATTTTGTCGCTTTTTCAAGCTACCTCGGAATGATGATCTGGCCTATGATTGCAATAGGCTGGGTTACTAACCTCTTACAAAGAGGTGCTGCTTCTATGGACCGTATAGAGAGAATTTTAAAAACGGAACCGGAAATCACAAGTCCTCCACATCCTAGGAAAGTCAAGGTAGAAGGTAACATATGTGTGAGAAACCTAACCTTTGGATATATACCTAACAAGCCGATTATCTATGACATAGACTTCGAAATCAAACAGGGGGAGAAACTGGGAATTCTTGGTAGAACAGGTTCTGGGAAAAGCACTATTGTTTATTTAATACCGAGAATTTTCGATCCCCCGGAAGGCTCTATTTATATAGATGGTGTAGATGTGAGGAGTATGTATCTTGACGATTTAAGAAAATCTATAAGTCTTGTACCGCAGGAGAGTATTCTATTTTCTACAACCATTAAAGAAAATCTTACTTATGGAAATCCTGATGCTGGAGAAGACGAAATTGTTAATGCCTTGAAGGTAGCGGAAATATACGATGAAATCTTGGAAATGCCTGACGGTCTTAATACTCAGGTAGGAGAACGGGGAGTTACACTCTCAGGAGGACAGAGACAGAGATTGGCCATAGCCAGGGCTGTGTTGAGAAACGCACCTATTTTTATACTTGATGATGCACTATCCGCAGTGGATGCTGAGACAGAATCACGCATATTAAAGAATTTATCTGATTTCTTACAAACAAAGACTACGATAATAATCTCCCATCGCGTTTCGGCACTCAAAAACTGCAACCAAATTATTGTTCTGGATAGAGGTAAAATCGTGGATAGGGGGACGCATGAAGAATTGATATCAAGAGAAGGTATCTACAAGCATATATACGAAATGCAAAAGCTGGAGGAAGAATTTGCAGGATAAAACCAGAACAAAAATATATGACAAAAATATACTACGGAGATTCTTCACATTTTTAAAGCCCTATAAAAAATTAATGGCACTGGCTATTTTATTCTTGGCTTTTACCAGTATTTTTGACCTCGCAATTCCTTACATCACTAAAACAGCAATTGATCGAAATATAATTCCACATTATGTGGAGGTCACACAACCTGAACAACTGAAGAGCAGATTTATGAATCGCACTGTAATGTTAACTGACGGGAGGGTCCTCCTGGACATATCAAAGGTTTCAAGAGCAGATAAAGCAGAACTTGAAAAGGAAGGTCTTTTAGGGAAAACACGTTTTATCATAGTAAATAAATTCATCAAGGGGAAAGCAGAATATTTTATTCCCACACAGAACAATAAGTATGCAATACCTGAAAACTTCCTGAAAAATTTCAATAAAAAAGAAATTAGAATGTTAAGAGAAAATGACATCAGAGCAATATACATATTTGCAGCAATTTTTCTGGGAATCCTGGCCTTCAACTTCATATTTACTTTTGCCCAGGTTTACACTCTGCAATATGTTGGTCAGAGAGTAATGTACGATATGAGAATAAAAATTATGGAGCATATACTCCACCTCCCTCTTGCTTATTTTGATAGAAATCCTGCAGGTAGAATTGTAACTCGACCCACCAACGATGTGGCTGCTATCAACGAAATGTTCAGTTCTGTACTTGTATACCTGCTAAAGGATATAATGTTACTGGCAGGAATTCTTATAATTATGTATCGAATGAATCCACGTCTAACCCTGTATATGGTCGCCTTGACACCTTTAATAGTTTTTATTACTGTGGTTTTCCGCATAAAGGTTAGAAATGCTTACAGAATTGTGAGAAAGAAAATCGCAGCCTTAAATGCTTTTCTTCAGGAGACTATCTCGGGAATTAGAATAATCCAGATCTTTACTCTGGAAGATACGATGTGGAAAAGATCCCTCGACGTCAATAACCAACTATTTGCCGCTAATATGAAGCAGCTCTATATTTTCGCCGTCTTTCGCCCATTGATTGAAGTAATTAGAGCATTAGCTCTTGCAGTGCTTATCTGGCTTGGTGGAGGTGAGGTAATTCGGGCAAATCTCTCTTTCGGTGCTCTGGTTGCTTTTATATCATACATTGACATGTTTTTCCGGCCCATAAGAGATCTCTCAGAAAAATACAATATTATGCAATCTGCTATGGCTGCCGGAGAAAGAATATTTGCTTTGCTGGATGAAAATTTGGAATTTAAGGGCAAAGGGTTAAGAAAACAGATTCGGGGTAAAGTAGAGTTTAAAAATGTATGGTTTGCTTATAATAGGGATGAATGGGTTCTAAAAGATATATCCTTTGTTGTCAATCCAGGAGAGACATTGGCTGTTGTGGGACCAACAGGAGCAGGTAAAACTTCGCTGATAAGTCTTATTTTCCAGTTTTACAGGCACAACAAAGGTAGAATTTTGATTGATGATATAGATATAGAGGAATATGACCTTGGATATCTGCGATCTCAGATGGCCCTGGTACTACAGGATGTCTTCGTTTTTTCAGGTCCTGTGGAAAAAAACGTTAAATTATATAACGAAAAAATAAGCAAAGGAAAGGTGGAAAAAGCTATCAAATATGTGTACGCCCATGAGTTCATTCAAAAACTTGATGGAGGTCTTAAGTCAGAACTCGGTGAAAGAGGTACCACACTCTCTGTGGGTGAGAGGCAACTTTTATCTTTTGCAAGAGCAATCGCCTTTGACCCTAAAATCCTAGTCCTGGATGAAGCAACAGCTAATGTAGACTCACATACTGAGTATCTGATACAAAAGGCTCTTAAAAAGGTCCTTCAAAATAGAACATCCATTGTGATTGCTCATAGACTCTCAACTATCAAAGACGCTGATAATATTATAGTGATTTATGATGGGACAATTAAAGAAAGTGGTAAACACGAAGAATTGATTAAAAAGAGGGGACTTTACTGCCATCTGTATACTCTCCAGTTTGCCAAAGATATGGAAAGTGTATAAAAATATTTAAATAAAAATGAAAATATGCTATTTCATCATGAGCAGATTATTTTTCAGTAATACTGAAGATTTGACCCTATGTGCAAAATTTAGTATAATTAAATAAATGGATTTCAGGAATTCTAATAAAAGAAAATTTTAAAAACCTAAATCCTGGAGTGGAGTTTAATAACTCAAAACAAGGAGGTTATAAAAAATGTCAATGATAGATGATGTAATAGCAAAAGTTAAGGAGAAGGATAAGGATCAGCCAGAGTTCATACAGGCAGTGGAGGAGGTCCTCACAACCCTTAAACCCACTGAAGAGAAGCATCCTGAATTTGTAAAAGCAAAAATATATGAAAGAATCGTGGAGCCAGAAAGAATTGTAATGTTCAAGGTTGTGTGGGAAGATGATAAAGGCGAAATTCATGTTAATAGAGGATACAGGGTACAGTTTAACGGTGCCATCGGTCCATATAAAGGGGGATTGAGGTTTCATCCTACTGTAAACCTCGGGATAATCAAATTTCTGGGATTTGAACAGATATTCAAAAACGCACTTACTACACTTCCCATGGGAGGAGGGAAAGGAGGCTCAGATTTTAATCCAAAAGGTAAATCTAATAGAGAAGTGATGAGATTTTGTTATGCTTTCATGCAGGAGCTTTACAGACATATTGGACCTGACACTGATGTACCGGCAGGTGATATCGGTGTGGGAGCAAGGGAAATTGGATTTCTCTACGGGATGTATAAGAAGATAGTCAATGAGCATACAGGTGTTCTTACAGGAAAAGCTTTTGAATATGGTGGAAGTCTTATAAGACCGGAAGCCACTGGCTACGGTCTTGTATACTTCACATCTGAAATGCTTGCTTCGGAAGGAATGACTCTTGAAGGGAAAACAGTGGCTATCAGTGGAGCAGGTAATGTAGCACAGCACGCTGCACAGAAGGTGAATCAACTTGGTGGTAAGGTAATAACACTTTCTGACTCTAATGGTACTGTCGTAGATATGGATGGAATAAAAGATGAAAAGTGGGACTTTGTTATGGAATTAAAGAATGTGAAAAGAGGCAGAATTAGAGAATATGCAGAAAAGTACAATGTGCCATATTACGAAGGCAAATCTGTATGGGATGTAATACGCGATGAAGGTCTTAAAGTAGATATAGCCCTTCCCTGTGCCACACAGAATGAAATTCATAAGGACCATGCAGAAGCTTTTGTAAAAGCTGGTGTTAAAGCAGTTGCTGAAGGCGCCAATATGCCATCCACTCTCGAAGCAATAAAGGTATATCAGGAAAACGGTATACTGTATGGCCCTGCTAAAGCTGCCAATGCTGGTGGTGTAGCGGTGTCTGGTCTTGAAATGAGCCAGAATAGCTTAAGATTGCAGTGGACCAGGGAAGAAGTAGATAGCAAGCTGAGAGAGATAATGAAAAAGATATATAAGCAGTCTGTTGAAGCAGCTGAAGCATATGGCAAACCCGGAGATCTTCTCACCGGTGCGAATATTGCAGGGTTCCTCAAGGTCGCCAAGGCAATGCTTGCATATGGAGTGATGTAAAAATCAAGTTTTAACCAGAAACATAAAGGTAAAGGGGGCGTTACGCCCCCTTTTTGTTATAAATATGAATTAAAAAGCCTTGAAAGTATTTGAGAAAAGGCATAAAATATTATTTAAGCGCCCGTAGCTCAATTGGATAGAGCGGCGGACTACGAATCCGTAGGCTGGGGGTTCGAGTCCCTCCGGGCGCGTATTTGAGAAAATAAAACGAGTTTCATGAAAGAGAAAGATGATTATTACTTTATGCAAGAAGCCCTGAAGGAGGCATACAGAGCCTTTGAGGAAGGTGAGGTTCCCATAGGTTGTGTAATTGTCTATAAGGACAAAATTATAGGCAGAGGCCACAATCAAACAGAAAGACTTAAAGACCCTACAGCTCATGCTGAGATTATAGCTATTGGGGCAGCTTCGCAATATTTAGGTAATTGGAGGCTCAATGGAGCCCGTATGTATGTTACCGTGGAACCCTGTATTATGTGTTCTGGAGCAGCTGTTCTTGCACGTCTGGATGAAATTATATACGCTGTTGAGGATCCTAAATTCGGGGGGAGTATCAGCCTCTATCAGATTCCTCAGGATAAAAGACTCAATCACAACATAAGGATTAGAAAAGGGCCACTGGAAAAAGAGGCTAAGAATCTCATACAAAATTTCTTCAAAAAATTAAGGGAAAACAGAAGCTAAACGGAAACGAATCAATTTGATTAGAGTGATAGTTTTGTTTATATTTAAATACCACGATAATAAAAGGAGGATTATGGAAAGGGAGCGGTTTAAAGTAAAATTTAAAGTAAAAAGGGTACAAATGAGAAAGAAGAAACAGTAAAATGTTACCCCAAAATTTCAAGAAGTCAAATAAAAAATGTATTTCTGAAGCTGGCAAAATGGATACTATACTATGTAAAATTTTCCATCTCCTCCGGATGCAGAGTAAGGATAAAAGAAATTTACAAACGTGAGGTGATAACATTTTTACCCAATCATTTAAAAAAACTGTTTTTAGTTTAATATTCTTTTTCATAGTTTTTCCCCCTTTTGAATCAAAAAATACATTTACGCACTACATCAACAAAGCCCTTCACTACTACAATAATCATTTATATCAACAATCTATAAACACAGCATACAAAGCTCTAAATTTGGCTTACTACCCTGAAGAGAAAAAAACAGCACTTAAAATCTTATTTGGTAGTCACACAGCCCTATTTAATCTTGACTCTGCATATCTTGTAATGCAAGAGCTTCTCCCTTATATGACTTCTGTAGAATCATTAAAAACCATTGAAACTTTTGTTAGTTTAGCCCTCGCACAATCAGAATACAGAAAGGGATTGAAAGCCTCTGAGATTTTAAACCAACCAAATGATACCTTAAGACTTCTAAAATCCCTATGTTATCTGGGTATTGATAGTCTTAGCCAATCATTGAAGCAATTGGAGAATGTGGATCTACCTCCAGCCCATTATATAAAAACTTATATCTATTATAAACAAAATAACAAATTAAAGGCTTACAAAGAAGCGAAGGACTTACAACTCAGTTTATTAAAGATACTGGTATATTATGATGCTGGATATCTATCCGGTATTATACCTTATAAAGACAGTATTGAAAGCTTGGGCGATGAAGAAAGACTCTACACTGAGGCAGTTATTTATTTTGCCATGGACTCTATGGGGACACCATCCATAGAAGAAAAACTAAAAAACTTCTTAGTAAAGAATCCTAACCACCCTCTGATATATCCCGTAAAGCTTATCTTATCTGATATATACGAGAGGAAAAGATATTATAAAAGAGCCCTCGACTTGCTCATGGAAATTAATGTCTCAATGCTTCAGGATTCAAATCTTATTGCAAGGTTTTACAGACTCAAAGCAGAATCATTCTACCGATTGCAGAAACTCAGCAAAGCACTGGTCATCTACGATACACTTCTTAATTATTTTAAAACTTACACGGACACAAATTTCATCCATTTTAGACGCGGTAAGATATATTATCTCCAAGGGAGGCTGGGAATGGCGATTCAAGACCTTCAACACGTAACACCAGAAAGCAGGTATTACGGGTGGAGTATTTATTACAATGCAAAAGTTAAGATTAAACTGGGTAATATTGATGATGCACTGAAAATTCTGAGATTCCTCGAAAGCCATTTTGAGGACAAAGAGTTAAAATTTTATGTGTACAAATTAAAGGGCGAACTTTACGAAAAAAAACGTATTTTTAATCTCGCGAGAGAGAATTATGTCAAAGCTGCCCAGCTTACAAGTGATTCCAAAACCAAATATGATCTTTTTTATAGAGCAGAATATTGCAATTATAAATCAGGGAAATATAAAAGCGCACCTCAGTTGAATATCTCTTATATAAAAAAATATCCGGAGAGTCCCAAAAATCCTGAATTACTGTATGAATTGTTCTTATATTACTATAAAACAGGGCTCTTCGCAGTATCTCTCGATGCACTGGATTCCATGATAAATTTCTATCCGGATGAAGAACCTACTCTTCTTGCATTGAAATATCTCGTGGAACACTATAGAGACCATCAAATAGAAAAAATTCTTCTTAACTACTCTAAAAAGACAAAGACATTCCAAAATGATGTATTTTTCCTCTTAGGCAAATTGAAGGAAAGAACAGGTAATGATGAGGAAGCTCTTATATTTTACAGCAAAGTTAAAGGGAAGATGAAAGAAGAAGCAGATATATGTATCATGGATATTCTATACAGGAATAACAAATTGGATGAATTACTCAATTATGCTGAAGATTTACGGGAAAATGTAAATACACGAAGTGGATTTAATGCTTTGATATTCACCATAAAGGCTCTGAGAAATAAAGGACTGGAAGAAGCTATGTGGACTCTTATAGATCAGTACAGGATGGAGACATTCAGGTTTAAGGCGGATTTTCTCATCTTTATAAGTGATATTTACTTAGAAGATGGAGATACCCTCCAGGCTATACGAACTCTGGAAGAAGCTGAAAAAATTGTTGTAAATAAACAATTACATAAAAAGATTGAAGAAAAAATCAAAAAGATTCTGGAGGGGATTTAAGTGATATTTGGAGATATTCCCCGGGACCCAATTCCTCTAAATAGCACCCGCTTTGTAGCATTTGATTTAGAGACTACAGGTGTTGCAATGCACAAAGATAGAATAGTGGAGATCGCTTTGGTGGCTTGGAAAAAAGGAAGCAAGAAAGAAACATTCAGCACCTTAGTGAATCCAGGAGTTCCAGTATCTCAGAGGTCCACAGATATTCATGGTTTAACCAATACCCTTTTGAGAAATGCACCCTTTTTTGTATCAATTAAAAATCAGATCAAGGATTTTATCAGGGATTCGGTACTTATAGGTTTTAATGTTTTATCTCTGGATCTCAGCATGTTGAACAAAGAAATCAGACTATCGGGTGAACCACCTTTTTACAATTATATAATTGATGTTTTCAGTGTGATCAACAGAGTGTTCAATCCCATACACGAAAAATCCCTTGCAGGAGTGGCGAAGAAATTGGATATAGCCTCTCAAGGCAACCATAGGGCACTTCCTGATGCTGAAACAACAATGAAAATCTGGATTAAAATAGTAGAAAAAATGGAAAGATTAGGCATACACACTATAAATGAAATGTTTGAACGTGGATATTTTAAGACAAAACTCGATGAGAAGGCACAGCAGATCTTCTTATTGGGGAGACAGCAGAGATTCGTGGAGATAATTTATGATTCCCCTTTTTCACAGAGAACAAGAAGAATAATAGAGCCCCTGGGAGTGAGGGGCTCTAAACTCGATGCTTTCTGCCATTTGAGAGCAGATTTCCGAAGTTTTAGTACCAGATATATACTTGAATTTAAATAAATTATTTCTCTTCTTTTTCTCTCTTGGCTTCTTCGATTATTTTCTGAGCGATTTCTCTTGGAACTTCATCATAATGTGAAAATTTCATAGTAAAAGTGCCTCTACCCTTTGTTATAGATCGAAGGGTAGAAGAATATCTATAGAGTTCAGCAAGAGGTACGTGAGCCTTTATAACCTGAATCTTACCCTCTGCCTCCATTCCCAGGATCCTACCTCTTCTGGAATTCAAGTCTCCAATTACATCTCCCATGAATTCTTCAGGAATTCTCACTTCAACCTCATAAATGGGCTCTAAGAGATAGGGATCAGCTTTACTTTCTGCTTCTTTAAAAGCAAGCGAACCCGCAATTTCAAAAGCAAGGTTGGAAGAATCAACTGGATGATATTTACCATCGTACAGTGTAACCTTCACATCTACTACCTTGGCACCTGCAAGTACTCCCTGCTCCATCGCCTTTTTAATTCCAGTTTCTACAGAGGGAATAAACTGCGAAGGGATGGCTCCCCCGAATATTTGATTAACAAATTCATAGCCTTTCCCTCTGGGAAGAGGCTCAATTTTTATATAACATATTCCGTACTGTCCATGTCCCCCTGTTTGCTTCACGTATTTACCCATACCCTCTGCAGGTTTCCTGATACTCTCTCTATATGGTATCTTTGGCTTCTCAGTGGTTACATTAACACCAAATTTTTCCCTTAGCTTAGATACAATAACATCAAGATGCATTTCTCCCAAACCTGAAATCAGGGTCTGCTTCAACTCCGTATCATATCTGAATTCAAAAGTAGGATCTTCATCGTGCAGCCGGTTCAGACCTTCGGATACTTTCTCCTGGTCTTCTCTTGTCTGAGGAACTATAGCTATGGATATAACAGGATGAGGGAATTCTATGGGAGCAAGTGATACGGGATATTCCTTGTCCGCCAAGGTATCATTGGTTTTGGTTTCTTTTAATTTCACAAGGGCACCAATCATTCCACATCCAAGCTCTTTTGTTTCCTTTCTTTCCTTACCTCTCACAAAATAAATCTGATTGATCTTCTCACTCTTCCCCTTATTTACATTGTGTAACTCGGTCCCGGACTGCAATTTTCCAGATATAACTTTGACAAAATAGAGTTCCCCAAGATGAGCCTCCTGGAGGGTTTTAAATACAAAAACCACGGTTTTGCCATCGGGGGCTCTTTCTACAATTACTTCTTCGCCACTTAGCACGCCCTTTTCCTCTGGGCCCTCAAGAGGAGAGGTTCCAAAATTCATTAATGTATCCAGAAATTCTTCAATTCCGATGGCGTGTTTTGCATCTCCAAATATTACAGGAATGATTTCCCCTTTAATTATTCCCTCTTTTAATATAGGAATTAATTCCTCATCTTTAATCTCCTCTCCTTCCATATACTTTTCTAAGAGTTCTTCCGACAGCTCAATAATGTTTTCCCTGAACTTTTCCTTTTCCTCCTCCGCCTTTTCTTTAAACTCGGGATCTAAAGAATTCATATCGCCGTGAACAAGATCGAACACGCCTTTGAAGTTTGTACCTTTTCCAAGAGGAATTTGGAAGGGAGTAACACCGTGTCCAAAATATTGCTTCAGATCCTCCCATAATCCATCGAGATTGATTTCTTGGGCAGTCATCTTATTGATATAAATGAAAGTGGGTAAATTTCTCTTTTTTGCTATTTCATAGTATTTCTCCGTCCCCACCTCTACACCTGAAGCAGCATCAATTACTACAACTACATTGTCCGCTACCCTTAAAGCAGCACAAACTTCACCTGCAAAGTCTAGATAACCCGGTGTATCAATTATATTTAAGAGATGCTCTTTCCATTCAAGATGCCCAACACCCAGATTGATGGATATTTGTCTTTTTACCTCTTCGGGATCAAAATCCATTATAGTGTTGCCCTGCTCCACAGATCCCAGTCTGTTGGTGACTCCCGCTTTATAAAACATGGCCTCAGCAAGTGATGTTTTTCCTGCTCCTCCATGTCCAATCAGAGCAAAGTTTCTGATCCTTTTTGCCTCCATAAAATACCTCCTTAACTTTTCTATTTCACTACTATATTTAAAAGTCTATCTTTAACATAAATCTTTTTAATGATTTCTTTATCCTTGATGTATCTCTGCACATTTTCCATGGATGTGGCTTTCTTAAATACCTCTTCTTCCGAAGCTCCTCTCTTTATTTTCAACCTGCCCCTCACCTTCCCGTTTACCTGGACAGGTATCTCCACCTCCTCGAAATGCAGGTATTCGGGATCATGCTCTGGAAACCTTTCCTGAAATACTGAATCCTCATTTCCCATCATGTGCCACAACTCCTCACCAAGATGGGGAGCAAAGGGCGCAATAAGAATAGCCAGATTTCGAAGAGACAATTTAAACACAGGGGAATTCTTATATATAAACTGATAAAGAACATTAATAAACTCCATAATCCTTGCAAGAGCTGTATTGAAATGGAATTCTCCTGAATCTTTTTTTACCTCGTATATTGTTCTTTGAAGGTTAATGTAAAGATTTTTCTCATCATCGTTCATGTTCTCTTTATCGAACTGTACTTCGGATCTAAGAATATCTGCATTTTCTGAATAGAGCCTCCACACTCTATTGATGAACCGCTTTGCTCCTTCTACCCCCGCATCTGACCATATCATATCTTTCTCTGCAGGACCGGCGAATAAAATTGTTATCCTCGCAACATCTGCACCGTGTTCTCTAACAAAAGGACCCACCGGTACGATATTTCCTCTGGATTTTGACATCATTTCTGTAAGCATAACCACTTCACTCCCACATTTTACATGCTTACCATCTTTCACTTCTTCATCTTTAACAGGTCTCCCACAGTGTTGACAGTAGTAAAAACTTTTATGAACCAAACCCTGCGTAAAAAGATTTTCGAAGGGTTCCAGATATTTTATAAGACCTTCGTCATAAAGAACTTTATTGATGAATCTTGCATATATTAAATGTTTGGTTGCATGCTCTGCACCACCGATATACTGATCCACTGGCATCCATTTATTTACTGCATCCGGAGAAAAGATTTCTCTCTCATTATCAGGATCAATATACCTGAAATAATACCAGGAAGAGTCAACAAATGTATCCATAGTATCAGGGTCTCTCTTTGTAGGTCCTCCACATTTTGGGCATGTTGTATTCATGAACTCGGGGACATCTTCCAGAGGCGACCTACCCTTTGGCTTAAAATCCTTTATATTTTCAGGAAGTTTCACCGGCAGGTCCTTCTCATCAACAGGGATAATACCACATCTATCGCAGTGAACCACCGGTATAGGTGCCCCCCAGTATCTCTGTCTAGATATCAACCAATCCCTCAGTCTATAGGAAACGGCTTCTCCTCCAAGACCTTTTTCTTTCAGCTTCTCCTGTATCTTCTTTATCCCGTCCTGGGAGGTCAAACCTGTGAACTCCCCAGAATTAACCATTATTCCATAATCTTCAAATGCTTCTTCCATAAACTCTGGCTTCAGTGCCTCATCATTCACAGGTTTGATAACAACTTTTATGGGTAAGCCAAATTTCTTTGCAAATTCAAAATCTCTCTGATCATGCGCAGGAACCCCCATTACAATGCCCGTTCCGTAACTTGCTAAAACATAATCTCCTATCCAAATGGGAATCTTTTCTTCTGTAAAGGGATGAATGGCATATGTACCTGTAAAAATACCGCTTTTTTCTCTTTCTAAGGATGTTCTTTCATACTCTGTCTTTCTCAACGATTCTTCGATATATTTTTCAACTTTATCTCTGTATGGAGAATCTTTAAGTATAATTTTCAGTATTTCATGCTCAGGAGCAATAGTAATAAAGGTAACGCCAAAAAGTGTATCAGCCCTTGTAGTAAATACAGGCAAATCCAACTTGCCCCCCCCATATTTAAAAACTATTTTTGTTCCGTAAGAACGCCCAATCCAGTTCTCTTGCTGTTTGATAATATTTTCAGGCCATTTGCCCTGAAGCAGTTTCAAATCATCTACTAACCTATCTGCATACTCTGTAATTTTAAAAAACCATTGCTCAAGCTCTTTCTTAACCACCAGGGTTTTACATCTCTCACATTTACCATCCACAACCTGTTCGTTTGCCAAAACTGTTTTACAAGTAGGACACCAGTTGACAAATTCTTTTTTCCTGTATGCAAGTCCCTTTTTGTAAAGAAGGATAAAAAGCCACTGAGTCCACTTGTAGTAAGAAGATTCACATGTTGCTATCTCTTTATTCCAATCATAGCTAATACCTACTGATTTCAAAGTATTCCTGAAAGTTTCGATGTTTTTGTAAGTCCATTTTTTTGGATGAATGCCGTGCTTGATTGCTGCATTTTCTGCAGGCAGTCCAAAAGCATCCCACCCCATAGGATGCAATACATCATATCCTTCCATCATTTTCACTCTTGCAACTACATCACCTATCACATAATTTTTGAGATGCCCCATGTGGAGGTCTCCAGAGGGATAGGGAAACATCTCCAGCACGTAATATTTCTTCCGCGGATTTCTTTTTGTTTTATAAATACCTCTCTCTGCCCACCATCTCTGCCATTTTCTTTCAACCTCAAGTATGTTGTATCCCTTTCTGGACATAAAACCCCCTTTCTAAGAATTAAATTTTATTCTCAAACATTTGTTAAATCAAGGAGAGAGCTATAAAATAGACTAATGTTTTCTTTTAGTTTTATATTATTTCTCACCATCTCTACATCGCCTATCTTTAAACTTTTCAACGAAAGAGAATTTTCTGAAGTAATCCGCTTACGTGGAAAAGCAGAAACCAGAGAAGATACGCTCGTAATTCTGGAATCCATTTTAAAAACAAAAAAATACCATTTTCTCCTGGATTTCATTGACCTTAAAAATCCGCCTAAGAACGAACTTCTTTTACCCATAGTAAATATTCTTGAAGAAATTCCTGATAAGGAGCATGAATATATAGAATTATGTCAGCTGGCAATGCAGTGCTTTCCGGAAATAAAAGAATATTTGTCGTTTCGATATATCCTAAAGCTGGTGGAAGGAGGTCTTGTAGATTCCGCTCTTAATTTTTTTCTTCTCACCGGTAGTCTTGAATCTCCCTATACTCCGCAAGTACTGGACCTCGTCATCCCACTTTTGGTACAGCATAAACAATTTCATCTCTTAGACTCTATTCTTAGGAGATTTCCAGAGGATATCCCATCGGTATATTGGGCAAAGGGAAAGTTATATCTCGCAAAAGGATATCCTTCTAAGGCAAAAGTGTTTTTCATAACACTCATAAAGAAGTTCCCCAAACATTACCTCTCTCTCGATGCAATAAAGTATGTAAAGGGATACTATGGAGAAAAAGGCGATGTTTATTTTTATAATGGTGAATACAAAAAGGCTTATCTAAGCTACAAGAAAACTCAAAATAGAAGATTTCTCCATAGGCGACTGATCAGTCTCTACCGAATGCGCAGATACTCTAATTTCATAAAAGAATACAAAAAATTTCGGCGGAAAATCCCCGATAAGAGTAGAAAAAAAATAGATACCTATGCTGCATATGCATACTGGCGGTTAGGACTTCATCAAAAAGCATTAAAACTATTTCTTTATTACGCTAATAAAGGCGATATTTTAAGTGCAAGAGAGCTCTTGGATTTACTATTAAAGGAGAAATTACTTTCACCCTCCGAACTTGCACAAAATCACCATATTAAATCCCCAGAACTCTTTTATACTATGGGCCTATACGCTCTCCATTATGGAGCAGACAGCCTTGCAAAAAAGTTTTTATTAAATGCTTTAAGCACAAATTCACAGGAAATAAAGCTCCGATCCTATTTCTTTTTGAAGAGCCTCGGTGAAAAAGTGGAACCGAAACTTGAAGAAAAGGAATATCTCGATTTATTTTCACTTTATATAAGAGGGCTGCCAGTAATCAGTTCCGGAGGTTTTTTAAACTCCTTACTAGTGATCCCGGTAAATCCTGATTCTCTCAAAAAATTCAGACTATTTCTTATCTATGGTGAATATACCGAAGCATTGAGATATCTGCCACAAAAACCACAATATCTTTACCGGGGTATTCTAATTGCAGATTCTCTGGCCTTTGATAATGTGGTGATTCATCTCTCTCTAAAACTGCTCAATTCCCTGGAAAAAAAGTATCCCATCCCTTTAATTCTGCTCAAAGGTATATTCCCATTATCCTATTACAGAAAAATTCACAAGATCGCCAGTGTTTTTGGACTTGACCCTTTACTGATTCATTCTTTAGTAAGGGAAGAAAGCTGGTTCAACCCAGATGCCGTCAGTGCTAAAAGAGCGATTGGGTTGATGCAACTTTTACCAGGAACTGCTCATAGACTAACCGGTGGAAATATAAGTTACGAGGACCTTATGTCCCCTGAATTTAATTTAATGCTGGGTATGAAGTATTTTAAATCACTTTATGATACCACAAACCATGTTATACTCGCCATAGCTGGATATAATGCAGGCCTTTCCCGTGCCATGAGCTGGAAACAAATATATAAAACTCGTGATCCCTTTCTATTGATGGAGCTTATTCCTTTTTCCGAGACACGCAAATATGTGGAAAGAATAATGAGAGACATTATAATATACAAATATCTTATAAAGATGGAGGGAAATCAATGAAAATTTTCCTGTTTTTAATATTGTTGAGTAGTCGGGTCTACCATGTTAAAGCCCAAGGAATAATTAATCCCCCAATGGCTGAATATTTAGTTAGAGCCATTGATGAAGCTGAGGATACCCGCGCGGATCTCATTGTGATATCACTGGATACGCCAGGCGGACTTGATGAATCTATGCGGCAAATAGTTAAAAAAGAATTAAATTCTACAGTTCCGGTTTGTGTTTATGTTTCGCCACATGGAGCACGGGCGGCATCTGCTGGTGTATTCATAACTCTCGCGGCACATATAGCAGCTATGGCACCGGGGACTAATATAGGCGCTGCTCATCCTGTCGCTATAGGAAAAGAAAAGATAGATTCTACCATGATCGAAAAAGTTACTAACGATGCTGTGGCGTATCTTAAATCAATAGCTGCTTCGAGAGGCAGAAATGCAGATTGGGCTGAAAAAGCTGTGAGAAAATCTATCTCCTCAACTGAAGAAGAAGCATTAAAAGAGGGAGTTATTGATATTGTGGCAAACGACCTTGATGAAGTTCTGGAGAAGATTAATGGAATGAAAATAAAAATAAATAAAAAAGAAATTATCCTCCGACTTGAAGAACCTTTAAAAATAATAACTGTAGAGATGGGGCTTAGAGAAAAAATCTTGTCTGTGCTTTCAAATCCCACCATTGCTTATATCCTCTTACTTCTGGGTTTTTACGGAATTTTCTTTGAACTTTCACATCCTGGAGCTATATTTCCAGGTGTAATGGGAGCAATATGCCTTATTCTGGCATTCTATGCGTTTCAAACACTTCCTGTTAATTATGCTGGAATTATTTTAATACTGCTTGCCATGATACTTTTTATAGCTGAAGTAAAAATACAATCTCAAGGTTTACTGGGACTTGGAGGGGCCATATCATTTCTTTTGGGTTCTATTATGTTATTCAAGGGAGGTGGAGAAGTGTTCAGAATATCGCCGGGTACAATTGTTCTTGCTACCTTATTAACCACATTGTTTTTCCTGTGGGTAACAGCAAAGGCCATCCAAGCAATGAAAAAGCATCCCGAAACTGGAAAGGAAGGTTTGATCGGTATGGAAGGTATGGCACGCACAAAAATTACTGAAAAAGGGGGAACTGTATTTATCCATGGAGAATTATGGAAAGCAACAAGTGACGAGGAAATTGAAAAGGGAGCCAAGGTAAAAGTTGTAGAAGTGAAAGGTCTTACATTAAAAGTTAAAAAAATAGAATAGCTGGATCTATCCTTCCAGCGTGTAAATTTGCGTTCACACCTTTCCATTAGCAAAATTTCTATAAAATTCCTGATTCCAATTCTTTATTGTGCATTATAGTTCCTGCTCAAATATTATTGGGCTTCTAAGTCATTGTGCTCCAGCTACAACAATTATTAAAGTTTCCTGGCAGATGGTTTGCGGCACCTGACTAAAAGGAGGTGCAAATGGGAATTATATCAACACTAACAGTGTTATTATTTACAGTAATAGTAAACGACGCTGCAGGAGATGTACCAGAATGGTGTGCTGATATAAGGAGGTTCGAAGGTGTATTAACTGTAGATGGGCTGTATTTCTCTGTGGATATAAACAATTTTATTCAGCAACCTTACAATCCATATCATAGCATAATTCTCTTTATAGATACTGATAACAACAGTTCCACTGGATGGAATAATACAGGTTATGGTTTTGAAGATGAATTTCCGCTCCCGGGTTCTGACCTGATGATAAGAATCGAATGTGGAAATCCAGGTGTTTCTCATTGTTATAGGCTATTCACGTGGGGAGATAATGAATTCTGGAGAAACACCAATGTAAATGTGGAAAATCATGAGGAAATGATCAGGCTTGAGACAAATCTTGAGTTTATTAACTCATCCAGGGTAAGGATATGCATATTTATGCTTGAGGATGGCAACTTTTTTGATAGACTACCTCAAAATGGAAATATTGTTATACTCAGAAATTCACTCATTTTTAAAAGGAGATTGGATATGAGATAACCTGGAGCGGCTCACCTACAGGTGTAAGTCCAATAATTTCTTTAATTTTGACTCTCAAAAAAGTCCCGGGCTCAAAAATTCCCGGGACTATACATGTTAAATTGCCTTGCGTTTTACCCTTAGAATAATCCCGGCTTTTCTTAGAAGGACCTTCGATAAGAATTTCGTACTCTTTGCCTAACATTAATTCCCTTCTCTCTTTAATATATATATTGACTTCCTCTATGAGACATCTTAACCTTCTTCCTTTAACTTCCTCCGGAATATTATTTTTATAAACAATTGCCGATTTAGATGGGTATCTTGGAGAATAAATAAACATATAGGCATGGTCAAATTTTACTTTTTTTACCACATCAAGAGTTTCTTCAAAATCAGCCTCAGTCTCAGTTGGAAAGCCTACCATGATATCGGTGGTTATGGTTGCCTCGGGTATAATCTCCCGTATTTTTCCAGCTATCTCAATATACTCCTCCTTTGTATAACCTCTTCCCATGTCCATGAGAACCTTTGTGGAACCTGCCTGTAAAGGAAGATGAAACCATGGCATAATGTGTTTTGAATTTTTTACCGTGCGAATTACTTTCAACGAAATATCCCTTGGATGAGAGGTGGTGAAATATATTCGCGGTATTTCCACTTTTTTGTCTATAACTTTAAGAAAATCCGCAAAATCAATACCGTCATAAAAAAATGAATTCACATTTTGACCAAGAAGAGTAACTTCTTTAACTCCTCTACTCTCAAGATAAGTCAACTCGCTAATAATATCATCCACAGGCCTTGAGACTTCTCTACCTCTGGTATAGGGGACAATACAATAGCTGCAGAAGTTATCACATCCAATCTGGATCGTAACAAATTCACTGAAAGATACATTTTTTCTACGCCAGAGGAAGTAGGATGTGAGAGAGCCAAAATCAGTATACAGAACGCCAAATTTCCACTCCTTTAATATATCCACAATGCGGTGAAATTCCCGTGTACCAACAACTGCATCAGCCACATCCAGCAATTTTTCTTTTCTCTTTTGCGCAACACACCCCATGATAATAACCTTTTTCCCTCTCCGTTTCGCTTCCTTTGCATACCTGATGCCTCTTTCCTCTGGTTTTTGTCTCACTGCACAGGTATTCACTATAACAATATCCGCATCCTCTAAGGAATTAACACTCATAAATCCGCTCTCTTCCAGCATATTCCTGAGCAATTCTGAGTCATACACGTTCATCTGGCAACCAAAGGTTCTTATGTAAAAACGTTTCTGAGGCATATTAAAATTTTAAAGGAAACACGGAGTATAAACATCTGTGATACTTTTAACTCTATCCTTAAGCTATAAATTTTTATAAAACTATTGAATTCCGGTTAGATAATCTCAGATAAACGCCATTTACTTGACAACCCCCCCCCAACCCAACTTATAATTTTTATACTTATTTGCCCGGGCAAGTGGGAAAAATCTGAACAAAAACCAAAAAGGGGGTTGAGGATGCAAAAATATGGGGGTACAATATCAATATTCTTTATGTTAGCTGTATTGGCTTGCAACAATTCGAAACTTAATATGGTAAACGAAAATGACCCATGGGATAAATACGCAGGAATAGAAAGATATTGGGATCACATAGAAAAAATACTTCCCTTTTACAATCATATAAACGAACATTTCAGACAAACAGTCAATCCTGAGCAACTGCCCCCATGCACTTACA
>Ga0190352_1000003_pt1 | contig 82535 bp, 123 predicted proteins | sample 4872131011_MG_FD_161682 | JGI IMG/M metagenome (GOLD analysis project Ga0190352, IMG submission 161682) | Hydrothermal vent microbial mat bacterial communities from Southern Trench, Guaymas Basin, Mexico - 4872-13-10-11_MG | ecosystem: Environmental > Aquatic > Marine > Hydrothermal vents >...
CATTGTACGCCCCCTGCTTCATGAGAGTATCTTGGAAAAGCTGCCAATAGGAACGCAACTCCTCAATCTGCCCACCCAAGGTAGACATCTGTCTTTGCATCATCCCACCAAACTGGTCACGCATATAACCCATAAAAACATCAATCACATCCTGCATATCCACTACACCAGCAGCAATTGCCTCATTCAATTTCTCTAACTCTGCCCGTCCTATATTAAATCCACTTCTCAATGCATCCCCAACATTTACCCCAGCATTACTCAACTGCATCAAGTCCTGCGCCATAACCTTCCCCGTGGCAGCCATCTGGCCAAAAGCATAAGCTAGACGGGGTAACACCTCTTTCCCCATAGCTGCTGCTGTATCACCAAGGGCTGTCATAGTTTCAATAGTGGGGTCAAGACCATATGCTTTCAGAGTCTTGTATGCCTCCATTACCTCATTTATACGATAAGGGGTTTGGGTAGCAAATTCCAGTAGCTCTTGAAACTTCTTATTCCCTGCATCTATCCCTTTCTCCAATACCTGTAGTGTCATCCGATACTGTTCAAATGAATTAGCCACCTCTACAGTTTGCTTAGCCACATACCCCAAGCCCAATGCGAGCAATGCCCCTCTAAGACTAAATATCAGGCCAGTAACCCCCTTCATTCCTGTTCTTACTCTATCAATCCCCCTTCTCCATATACTCACTTCCCTAGTAGATTTCCTTATTTCCCTATTAAGGTCAATAATAGCCCCTTCAAAATGCTTAACAACACCACTTGCCTTATCCTCACCAAGCAAAACAAATTTAAGTGTCTTCTCAGCCATCTACCTCTTATCCTCTTCCTCTTCCTCTTTCTCCTGCCTAAGCATTATACTGGTCAGCAAACAAAACCGTTCTATAAATTCCAACCTTCCCTCCACCCCAAACTCCTTCATAATAAGCTCCAACCCATCTACATTCAGTGTATAACCACCAAAGCCATTCTGCATTACAAGAAGGGGGAAATAGCGGACAAAGACATACCAGACAAAAGCATTCTCTTCTGTAGGATCTACCCACCCACACTCTTCACATGTGGGTCTAGGCCAACCCATCTCTCGCATCAGTTGGCACTTTTCACATGTCACTTCTACTCCGTCTTTTATCCCTTGCTGTCTCCTCCGCTGCCATTCTGCAAACTGGATAAGTTTTTTTCCTGCTCCTCCTTATACTTACGACAGAAATCCTCAAACTGGCTCATTACCATACGAGAGGCCTCTATCCATGCCACACCCAGCATGGGGTACCCTCTCTTTACTAGGGCTAGTTTGTTTTCTCTTGTACAAGGTAACTCCCTCTCTTTCTCATCCACCACCCCTTTCCAATCCTTTACAATATAGTCAATCAGAGCCTCATTCAGCCCATCATTGTCCACTTGGGTGGTACGCTGGGTCTCCCTGCGCCCCTGCACAAAAACTGTCTCTACCTTTTCTGTAGTGTATCGTTCCCGCAGCTCACTATACACTTCATCAGTCAACGGGTTAATCAAAAAAGACACCTTGTCCCGCTCGTCTTTAGAAAATTCACCTAGCTCTGATTTATCAAACAAAGGGTCACTAGCCTTAATCCATACTGGCTCTGGTGTTAACTTAAATTTAATGCCCATTACTATGCTCCTCCTTTTCTATCTATTTTACACCCCTCTCTAACCTAATATATCCCCAGACCTAGTATTTACTAGCGTAATCATAAACGGCTCAGTACAAGGCATTCCATTAGGCGTATTAACACAAGCATCCAACTGTAAAGTCACTGTATGCCCTATCTTCCCAGGGCCTCCTACCGGTGCAGTCGCCGTGACAATCTTAGCCGAGGGGGCTTCTATCTTAAACATATAGCTGTTAGCATCTGTGAAAGTGATGTCCAGTTTCTGTAAAGTAGCACTGTTAATTGCAGTGGTAAAATCATTCATGCTATACTTATCAAAAGTCAATTCCAATGTAGCAGTGGGGAAACCACCACCAGTTGGCTCACTAATATCATTATAGCTAGCATCACGGTTCTCTTCCATTGGACGGTCAAAAGTCAGCCTAATGGTATGTGGATATATCTTATCACTATCACTCAATGCAGCCCCATCCCTGGCATTCATCCTAATCTTAGCATTGTCATCAAACACCACGCAGTGATACCTATCTGGGTAGGTTACATTGGCTATTGTATCAGTACTGTTTACCTGACTTTCTGTCTCCCACTTATTGCCAGTGCAATTAAACTCTGCTGTAACAATCTCGCCTACTGTCGCATTAAAGGAGAAACCAGTAACCTTAAGACTGGGGATTTCCCACACCTTGTCAGTCTTCTTCTTGATTACAAATGTCCCAAACAGCCCATCATTATTCGGTGCAAGCCTAATTGCATGCTCCCATTTGTCGCTTCCACTGCTAATACAAGTAGGGGTAGATGTAGAGCCCATCCCACAAGCAATCAACCTATCCAAACCCATGTACCGCATGTTTGCCCCTAGTGCCCCTGATGGTGCTGGGTAAAAAGTATCAATCCGCTCAGTAATAAAGTTCACCCCTAAAGACTCATCTGCAATAGGCGTCCGCCCAATATCCCCTAGTGCCTCATTGGTAATTAACACTCCATCACCGGACCCCACCTCCACTGCCGTTCGCCAACTAGTCGCCTTCTTAAATGCTGCTATAATCTCTCTTCCTGTTATTGCTGCCATTCTCTTTCACCTCCTATACTCTCATCATTACTTCTACCTAATTAATAAGGAAATTAAGCCTAAAAATTTATACGTTCTCAATGCAATCATTTATCAACTGGTATTGAGCCGCCCAAAAAACCACTTGTGGGGTAGAATATAGCTCCCAAGCCCTTACTGGTTTAAGTGGCCTAATGGATAGTCCAAGTGTCTTCTCTTTCAACTTCTCCATTATGTCCTTTAGTATTGTATACACCCCCTTACTCCCCCCTCTTGCCTCTGACTGGTCTTGGTAACTTTGGCTTACAATCAAGAGGTCAACTGTCACGGTCTCCCGTGTGCACTCTTGGTCAGCATACTCATACTCTGCTGAAGACACTTTTACCAACACTGCTGGAAACTGGTTTACAAAAAACTTTGTCAGTGCCTCCTCACTAGCCAACTCACCTGCATACCCTTTCAGTGCCTTCAAATACCCGCCTCTCTTCTTTAACAGAGGTTCTAAAGCATCTAAAACCTTATCCTCATAATCCTTCAAGCTATACACTCTGTTATTCCTCTTTCATCACATGTCTGCTAATTATTTTTACCACCAAATCCCAATCCCCTTCCCACAACCCCTCAAACGGTAGCAACATCCTCTTTGGGACGTCACCCCAAGGGATAGGCACTCCTCGTTTTGTCCTCCCATACTGTCCTTTTCTAGCACCAAACTGGTGTGTAGGGGCATATCTTACCTCAGTCCCCCACTCTACTCCTCGCTGGCTAAAAGCATAAACAAAACTTTGTTGTAATGTGCCCATATCAGCCAATATCTTTGGCCTGCCCTTACCTTTACCTTTCCTCCGCCTTGCAATAGTCACTGGGCTAAGGGGCTTCCAAGGCTGCCTGTATGGGTCATGTTCTCTCCTCCACCCCCTCTGCCATCTACCAAGCAATGCCTCCCCTATCTCCCTCATTGCTGGGGCGAGGCCCCCCAGTGCCCTTGCCACTACCTCAGCCTTTTTCCTTGCCTCTCTAGTATCTACCTCAAACCTTATCATCCTATTTCCACCAAATGGCCTTAGTCCACACAGCAAAAAATCCACCAAAAAACCCAGTCACTGCACTCACCCCTCTATCCCTCCATCTACGGTTCTCCAATTTGTCAAAACGCTTTCCACATGCATGTTTCTGGGTAGACAGGGTGTCATTTATATTCACTATATACTCAAACAAAATATTTAACTTCACATTAACATCTGTAATCTGTTCAAAATCCTCCTTATTAATTGGCCTTACACCAGGTGGCATTTTTATATCCTCCTTTATAAATCCCGTTCATCCTCCTCATCATCAATACGGTCATCATCTATAAACTGCTCCTCATACTCTATCATCGCAAAGGTAGGATGATAGTCTTTAGTACTAGACCAAACCTCCGTGTCAACCTTCCTTGCTATCACCTCTCCTGCCGTATTCACCAAGGTTAAACTCCCTACTTCCAAAGCCGTAATAGTCTTTTCTATCCTTTCCTTCTTCCCCTCAATCCAATCAAGTAAATCAGTCCCTACATGAATAGCATGGTCATCTAGTATCTCTACCAATGCCAGTGTCTTGCTAAGCCTACCAATCAGCGGGGGAAAGCTACTCACACTAGTGGCAAAGGGAACAGTATACATGGAAGATAGCCTAGCATTTATCACTGCATCTGCATCAGCAATATATTGTCTCAGGTCCTCATTAGTCAAATCCAGCTGGTCAAGCTTTTTATATAGCCTCCGTAAATCATTTGGGTGGCTATACAACCCAGCCTCATCTGCTGTTGTCTCTATTACTTCAAACAGCCCCCGACTGATGTAATCCTTCCCACTAATAGTTACCTTCCACACATAACTATACAAACCAACAGTGCTGGGTAAAGTCTGGATAACATAATAATCATAATCACTACTCTGTGATGCTGTAGCACTGGACACTAGAGTTTCATTTTTATCATAAATAGCCAGTGAGGGGGTTACGCCTGGTGCAACACTAAAGCTGACAGTAAATTGTTTAGTCCCACCTTTTTCATATCTTTCATATTCAGCCATTTTAGCTTCCTTTCATCCCATACGGGTCTTTTATGTCTTTCTTCATCCCATACGGGTCTTTTATATCCGTAAACATAGCTGTAATCACTTTTACCACTGCCCAAACAATTTGAGCATTTAGGTTGTCAGAAAGCTGGATAAGGGTATCAGTTAAAATCTTCAGCTCTTCCTTTGTAAACTTATCATTTAAAGCTACACTCTCAGCAATTGTCTTTTCTATCTCCTTCTTCCTTCTATCTTGGAGCTGAAGTAGAGTGTCAGTTAACAGTTTGGTAAAAATAACCTGTGCCTTAATGGTATCTTCTACTGGCAAAGTATCAAAAAAAGATTTAAACAGTTCTTTTTTACTCCTATCAGTCAAAATCAAACTATCTACCAACACCTTTGTTAAAATCCCTGTTATCTGAGCAATATAGGTATCTGACAATGGTAAAGTATCTGCAAGTTTTTTATCCAAATCCAGCTTCTTAATGTCTGATAATGACAGGATATCCCTTACCCTTTTGTCTAAATCTATCCTTCTAGCATCTGACAGTGATAATGTATCAGCCACTCTCTTGTCTAAATCCGTTCTTTTCATATCAGACAACAACAGCATGTCTGTAATCTTCTTATCTAAGTCAATTTTTTTCAGGTCTGATAACAACAAAGTGTCTTGGAACACCTTCTCAACCACCCCAGATATAATTTCTGCGATGAATGTGTCTGTCAAAGTGATGGAAGTAGTAAATATTTTGCTCAAAGTCTTGACCAGTTTATCACTTATATCCAGTTGGTCTTGGAGGCTTTTATCAAGTGTTTTTACAGCAGTGTCAGTAATGGTAACCAAATCAGTAAACAATCGGTGGAAGAGGCATGATTTAAAGTGAGTATCAGACAAGCTCAAAGAATCCAGAAAATGCTTTTCTAGCTCTTTTCTCTTTCTGTCAGATATGCTTAAAGAAGCTAAGAAGCATTTCTCCAACTCCTTCCGCTTTCTATCAGACAAAGCCAAGCTCTCAGCCATCACCTTGTCCTGCATAGCCCCTCTACTGTCAGAAAGGCTTAGCGAGTCTTGCAAGGTAACAGAAAACACCTGTCCTCCAGCCGCCACATACTCATCCGCTCCAATATCCCAACTTCCGCTCCTAGTCTCGCCATCTATATCATCATTGAATGCTAAATTTGGGTCAGAGGATAAATCTACACCTGCATCCTTTGCACAAGTATCACTAGAGGCAAGATGAAAATCATCATTAGCCTCATCAACAAAAGAAACTGTGCAGGTTTTACTATTCGCGCCTGGAGCATCACCAGAGATGTCTGAAACATTATAATCAGAAGAACCATCAAAATCTCCATAAAAACCATCTGTGCAATCTTGGGTAATGTTATTTTTTGCTACAACAGTGCCGTGTCTACGATTTAATCCATAGTAACAATTATGAATTGTGTTATTGTAAATGTAAGCATTAGTGCTTACACCATAAAAATATATTCCTCTTGCTTCTGTAGTTCCTTGCCCCCAATCATAAATAATGTTATTGTAAGCCTTTAAGGTAGCTTGACTTTCATATATCCCACGGCCATATGCATCTCCTGTTGGGTTATTTCCTCTTATAATACAGTGAGAAATAGTGACTTCATCACTATTATTTGATGGTGTTACCTTGATTCCATCCTTGGCCAAAGTAGATGTATTAGTGTTATACACTTGCAAACCTTCAATTCTTGTGTAAGCTTCATAAATTCTTAATAAATGTGTTGCTGTAGCGACCAATCTATACTTACTATCATTCCACTTCCCATCATGCCTATAATTTTCACTTGGGTCAGTCCAGATTTTGATATAACGAGTAGCATCTGGATTCCAGCTACCATCAATAGTAATAGGGTCGGTGTCTGCACTTCCACTTGAACATCTACATTTGGCAACTGCTATTTCATCTGCCTGCTGTAAATCCTTCTCCTCCCCTGCTTCCCAAGCACTCAAGCTGGTATAATCCGTTCCCGTGCCATTGTCTGGGTCAACTATCTTAACATTCTCAGTCGCCATTATTGCCTCTGGTCAATGATTTTTAAATCTTTTGCACTTACCTCAATTATGCCTTTCTTCAAACCGTCTTCTATTCCACTAATATCAACTTTATACCGCCTTCGTGCTATTGTATGAAGTTCAGGCTCTTCTTCTATTTTGATATTGTAGTCTGACTCGTTTACTGTTATTCCAAAATGGCTTAACTCTTGAGCAACCAATCTACACTTTTTCAGGCATTCACTTTGTGCAAGGTCTTTATCTGTGCTTGTAACAAAAACACCCAATTTGTCTGATACAGCATGGTATCTAGTGCCAAGGTTTATTTCATGGAATTGTATTAGATGTTGCAAATCTTCAGGATTGGCATCCTTAACTCGGACAATATAGAACTTTTCTTTGTTTAGTTCTTCCTTACCCCATTTCCAACCATCAGGCTTAATTACAACCACATAACCTTTTTTATAGCAACCCCGCAAGTCTTTTACTTCATTGCTGTGGGTTGCATCACAAGCTTTTACAAGCAATTCAGCAGGCATTATTGAACCTCCACTTGAAAGCTTTGAGGAACTTCAGGCACTGGATACGGAATATAAATTGTTACTTCTGCCTTATCACTTTCATTATCTGCATTCTTTGCACTTAAACCAAATGTATAGTTTTGTCCAACCGAAATAACATCATAAGTAAACGCCTCTTCAAAACTTTTTGTGCCTGTTTCACCATCACTGCATTTAGAAGTGAACTCCTGTATTTGTGTCCATGTATCATCAGGATTTTTCAAATACAAAACAAACTTAGTTTCCCAGCCAGGGCAGTCATAATCCCACCGAGCTATGAAATCCATTGCTGTAGCTTCTGGAACGATAATGTAAGTATGAACCACAGCACCAGCCAATAAGGGCAAAAGCATTAACACAAAAGCCAAGATAGTAATTAACTTTTTCACTTTTGAACCTCCTTACCATATATTTTTCTGAATAATTTAACCATTCTATTTTTTATCTTTTTATTTGAGCCAGCATAAAGCAAGTCTTCCACCTCTATAACCACTATCTCTGTCTCTCTTAACTGAAGCATATTATACTTAATTCTAATCCACCACTCATCAGCATGTCTTTCTACTTTCCATCTCACTAGCCTTTACTACCGATAGTAGTCTCAATGGTCAGCTTCAAAAAGTCACTATTCCCCAGCGTGGCAATCGTCCCAGTCAACCGTTGGAACATCGTCCCACCTGTAGCAGCATTGAAGACACCTGCCTCTGTCAAGGCAACCGAGGTAATACTATCAGCAGCACCAGCAAAGGTAGTCACTGTAATCCAGACATTATTACTACTAGTATTAGTGGCAAAAGTGTTCCGTGCCACCTCTCCCTCTAGTGCCGTATCATTCACTGTAGGGTCAGTTCCACCAGTCCCAACTGCTGTGTAAGCCATTGCACTGCCAGGGTTACTTGTGAGGTATTGAGCCAACCAATCCATCCCATCACCCACAATCAGGTTCTCGAACCTCTTCCTCTCCACTCTCCCATCAGCCCTAGTAATCTCCACTAACCAAATAGCCTTCAATGATAACCTGTCTCTCTTTTTCTTACGCATACTTACCCTCCAAATCTTTAGTCTGCACCTCAACTCTGCTCCTCAAATATCTCATCAAATCCTCACTGCTTGCAAACCTAGCCACCATAACTGGGGGGTTACTGTCTATTTCCCTATCCGCCTTCAATGCCCAAGCTACCTCAAACCCCCTACCCAGTATGGTCAATGCCTCTGTGTAGTAAGGTAACCCATCTTCCTCCAGATGGTCACCAGAGCCAAGAAAATTCTCTTGGTACATCTTCACTGCCCTCTCACATAGCTCTACCACCTCTGGGGTCACTTGCCTTCCGTTCCCCTCCAATATGTACCGAGCCATGTGGACCCAGTCCCTCATGATGAGGTACTTCCCCAATGTCCGTTCTGGGTATTTCTCTCTGTCTCTTTTCACAAGGTTGATATTACGATAGAACTTCCTCCGTCTTCTCTCTTCACTTAAATATCCATCATGAGCCAACCCCACATCAGCCAAACAAACTACTGGCACCACAGCCTCCTTGCCTGGTAGATGTGGATGTTCATGAACACAATTTGAAACAGATACCCCATTTACTACATATGAATGTTTATTAGCAACTGTAAGGTCATACACTTTACCTCTATACTGAATGGGTCGTATACTTTTAATCCGCATATACCGATATTCCCCATCACTCCATGACTGTGTAGGTACTATAGGGCCTTCCTTAGGCATCCCCCAATCTAAAAACTGTTTTCTCTTAACACGGGCAAAAACTTCATACGTCCCTGCAGCCTTATTATAACGAAAATTGGGCATAAACCCTTGGCGTAAAAGGAGCTCATTCACCTGATAGGCCAACACTTTTGAAACAGTAGTGTACCTCACTAAAGAACCCTCTACACAACCATCTCCTCTCCACAAACCACGCAAGAGCTCCCTCTGTTTTTCAGCGGGCAACAACATCACCCATTGTGGAACCTTCTTATTCCTAGCACCACTACCAATTTCACCCTTCAACCACTCTGCCAGAGGTCTACAACCTATAACAACGCTAATCACCCTACACTGTTTAGGATAGCTACACCAACTGGACATACCCCAACAAGATGCTATCTCTTTAACATCTTCCACATACTCAGTTTCATGTAAACCAAAAGAAAAATCTATCTTAGCACCTTCTGATACACAACCATCACTAATATAGTAGCCAATCAAACGTAATAACTTATCATCCACCAACAACACATCAGGCACTTTACTTACTTTCCCCTTCTGCCTTTTAATCCACACACCATCAACCAACTTCCAACTTGCACATGAACCACTACCTTTATGTGAGCCCTCCTTAGCATGCTCACTCAAACATACCACATCCCTATCTTTTACCAATTTAGGGAGGGGGGATAAAAGCAAATCACCCACCTGCAATTCACCAGCCTTCACTTTTTCTATTTTATAATCCTCAAAAAAATGATGGTTACACCTACCTTTCATACGACAAATAGGCTTGCACCTAACATTATACTTCCTATCATTAATGCACTTCTTCGTGTGCACTGCAAAAACCTCATGGGACTTACTAATTCTTAATGGCTCAGGAGACCCTACCGCTACTATCTCCAAAAACTCCTCATCAACATCATAAGACCAAATCCTTTCCACCCTCTGATAACTACCATCATGCGTTCTAACACAATCACCCACCTTTATTTCTTTTATCGGTTTAAAATCAGGATTGGTGGCAACCAAAGCATCCTCTGTTATACAACCCCAGAATTTAATCCCCAGCCCATTCCTAAACACCCTCACTGGCTGGTCAGGCTTAAATGGATGTTCAGGAAAGATGCTGAAATGATGTTGTTTTATTACATACCCATTATACATATTAGTACGTAAATACTTAAACAAGTCTCTAGCCTCAATCAGCTCCTCATCTGCATCCATCCAGAGGATAAAATCAGTAGTAGCATGTTTTATACACTCATTCCTCACCACATCAAACCCTACCTCCAATGAGTCAGGACCCTTGTATACTTTGTCTGTATATTGTTTTGCTATCTCTACCGTGCTATCACTGCTACCCGTATCCATCACAATAATCTCATCAAACGCACTAACACTCTTCAATGCCCTGTGTAACATCGCCTCAGCATCTTTTACTATCAAACAAGCTGCTATTGTCTGCCTTGGCCGTTGTATAAAACACTTACGCTCCATGTCCACCTGTCCTACTTCAACACTGCTCTTCTGTCTATATGTAACAAAATGCCATCCCAACGGTTCACCATCTCTAGGGCTATTGCCAGCTAGGCCTACATTGACTGTATATTCTGGTTTTTTACCAAACATGTCCCGTAGGTCATGACGGTCAAAATGCCAAAAATGTCCTTTATATTTCAACTCACCCCCAGAAGCACCCCAAGACCCAAATGGCACACTAATCAACACATGCCCACCTTCCTTTACCCACTTTTCTACTTTTCTCATTACCACCCATGGATGCCTAAAATGCTCCAAAATCTCAAAAGCTACCAAACAATCATATTGGCCAAGGGCGCTATTCTCATCCCCTACTACAAAGCTAACATTGCTGTATTTATTCAGCCTCTTTGCCAGCTCTACCTTCTCTGGCACTACCTCCACACCAGTGAAGTGTATAGTGGGAAACTGTTTAGCTAGGTTAAAAATGTATTGCCCTATATCACTCCCAAAATCCACCACTGTTTTTATATCTGGATGCTCTTCCAGATAATCTACCAAAAACTGAAGTCTCACAGGGCTAGCCATCCCCTCTACTTCTTCTATACTTTTTACACCAGTGGGTCCCTCTTCTAGAAATTGCTCAGTATAGAACTGCTTTACCCCCTCTGCAGCCCCCTGATACTGTTTATCAAGCTCTACCCTTTCCTCTTCATCCATCAAGGTCCTAGCAGCCTCTATGTCCTCATAGTAAATAAAATGCTTCTTCAGCCTTTCTTTATCTCGTGTCTGCTCAGAAAAAAACTGATGGAACTTCTCCATCCACCGCTCTACTACCTTTCCCCAATCAAACTCCTCTGCTCTCTTCCTTCCCCGCTCTGCAAGTTGTTTTCTCTTGGATGGGTTCTTGACCAAATAGAGAAGAGCCTTAATAAACCTGTCCTGATAATCTGGGGTAGAGGCTTGTCCTGATACAAAATATCCACAATCCCCCAGCACCTCACGCAGTGCACCTACATCATTGCAAACAAAAACAGCACCACTTGCCATCGCCTCTACTGCACTAATGCAAAATACCTCTTCAAAATCACTACAATAAGCATATATCCCTGCACTCTGGTACTGTTTATAAAGCTCCTGTTTATTCAAATGGCCTAGGTTGGTACAGTTAGGTAGCTCTTCAATCCTACCCCAAAGATATTCATACAGCCCCCTCATCTCAGGCACTGTATTATCATACCCTGCCACATAGAGATGAAACCGTGGTTCTATCTTCAGCAACTTCTCCATTACCCCATCAGGCCCCACTAGATTAACCAACCCACGCTCTGGCCTAGCACAGTAAAGCAACCTGTATGGGTCTCCTTCACCAAATGGGATTTCCCCAACTGACACTCCATTGTGTATTGGCCAAAATACCTGTTCTGGTAATCCATATACTTCCCTTTGTTGCTCTGCATGCCATTGACTCACTGTAACCACTCTGTCTACATTCCACATTACTTGGTGCACACTAACCTTGTTTCTCTTTAGGGCCAAATCATGGTTCCACAATATATTCAACCTGCTGCAAGTTCTGCCAGCAAAAGCCTGAGGCCACCGCTGGACAATGGTTATGTCGTGTGGGAAGCTAGTAATGTATTTAGATGCTTGGGCCAGAGGCCTATATATCACTCCATCGTAAACCCCAGCACCACTAGCAGGGGGGGCATCACAATTACAAAACATCGTCACCCTGTTCCCTAGCTGTGCTAAATGCCTAGCCAGGCACAACCCACATGTTTCACTCCCACCAAGACTATGTTTATTCAAACTATCACCGCTAAATGCCATCCCTGGCACCACCAACACTATATCAAAAGTATAGCTCCTCCTCATATCCTTGCTCCTCTCCTCTCTTCCATATTATCTATTTGCTTCTTCCCATAATCTCCCATAAAACTCCCCACTTGTCATACCTCTATCTACCCCACCTTCTTCTACATGCCCACACTTACACCACCAATCCCAAGGACGCTGAGGTGGGTAAGAAGTCAACTCATACCCCCTATACTTCTTTATCATTTTCTTTCCACAGACTGAGCATAACTTATATCTCATTACTTTACCCTGCTCTCCTTGGCTATCTCCTCTTCCTGTTTTTTCAGCCGTCGCCTAGCCAACTGAACCTCCCTCACTACCTGCTCTCCCCCACTCTTTTTCAAGTACTCCAGCACCCTATCTAAATTCTTCTCCAACACATCTACCTGACGCTGTAATTTAGCCAAGTCAGCCTGTAAATACAAAATTTCCATCCCCATCTTCACCTACCTCCTCTCTCACTAAAAAAATAGGGTAGAGGCCGAGGAGCAAAACCCCTACCCTACAAAACGGCATGCACATGCCAAAAAAGACTCTCATCCAAGTTGCTCCTCTAACCACTACCACTCTATTGAGAACTCCCAACACCCACTCTCAACACAGCTAGGTTACTATCTATGATTTTCTCATCTTGATAGTAACCAACATGGATGTCCTGCCTGCCTGCCTTGGGGTCAAAGGGGAACACCCTAACAACCCAATTAGGCATATTGGGGACTGTCCACCTAAAGCTGTATCCAAAACTAGGAACATCAATAGCTGGTTTAGGTGGAATGTAGGCGTAGAGCACACTGTCGTTCCATATCTGCGAAAGAGCCATGGTAGCACCTTTCGCAGCAGTGTTATAATATGCCCCACCTACCAATACCTTATCTACCTCAAGCAAAGTGGCCACTTGGTCTACCTTAGGAATACCGCCACCATGTGGGTACAGAAGTTCCCTTATCTCTTTACTATCCCTAAACTTCCGCCATGCTGTCTTCCCAAATACCACCAAATTGGCCTTATACCCACTGATATCCTCCAGCATAGCTATATCACCCTGCGCATCCTCATAGGGGTCTGCATTATCTGTGCCCCAAGCACTAGCTGTAGTGGTATACGTGCCCACATTGCTTGTGCTAGTCACCATACGGGCTACACGCAACTCATAGTTAATTAACAGCAAATCAGTGATAAAATTAGCCCGTCTCTGCCTAGACCGTATAGCCACATCAGCATTAGCTGCCTCCTCAGCTGTGATGTAAGTCCCCAAGGCATAATTAACACAGTTATACCCATCACTGCTCACATCAAAACTAACCATGTTAGGGGGTTGACCAGGTACACGGTAATCCCTAGTCTCCCTAAACTTATCCCCCTGATTGAACACATAGAAGTTGTCACTCTTCTTTGATACTGGAACAATGGGGAAAATCTGGTCAGCAATAAACCCCTGTGGCCTGTAATCTATTGCTAGATTACTCAGTGCTGCATCTATGTGTACATCATCAGGGCTCATATCATACATCTTCACCGTATATATTCTTCCCATTTCACTCATTTTCACTTACCTCCTTATGGAACGCTAGTAACATTTGCCACTGCATTTGCACAATGGATAAAAGCCACTGCTTGTCCACCGCTACTTGCACCTTCAATTACCCATCCAATTGTTCTCTTTCCACTTCCAGTTGTGCTACAACTTAATGCCCATCCGCCGCTACCACAGTAGATTTTATCACCAGCTGTCACTGCACCCCCAACCTTTACTGGGGTTACACCGAGAGGGCAAACTTCAGCAAACTGTCCCGCCTCTGGTTTATTCTGTAATACCCCAGCACACACTTGAGTGGGGGCTGCATCCACTACATCAACCTGAGCATCCCCAGATATCTCCACTAAGAAATACTGTTTCCCGCTCAGGTCATTCTCAGCCTTGGCTGTAAAATTGCAAGGCTGCCCGCCTTTGTATGGATTTCCACTATATGCCATCGCTCTTTACCTCCTGCTACTCTTTAAATTCTGCATACCGCTTTGCCAAGTCTGGGTCAGCTTTCAACACTGCTTCAAATGCCTCTGCATACTTCACCTTATGCTCTGCCATATATGCCTTCACCTTAGCATCCACTTCTTGTCCTACGCTAGCAAACTCGCCATCACCTTTTATATTACCCAACTGCTCAGCAAAAGAGACTTTTGGGTCTTGCCTTGTAAGGTAAATCCTAATCATATCAGCAAGACTAGCCTCTTTACTCTCACCCTTCTCATCCTTGACCTGATATTCCTTTTTCTCAGGTGCATAGAGAAGTAGTTGGGTAATTAATTCCTCATCTCTTGGCAGAACTTTGCCCTGTGCCTTGAGGTCTTTGACAAAGGTCTGGACTTCCATCGTCTTCTGTTTCAACTCCAACTCCCTATTCTTTGCCTCTACCTCTTCAGCCTTTTTCCGTAGCTGTTCTGCCTCATCCCTGTACTTTTTCAGCTCACTGATTTCAGCCTCCTTTGCCTCAAGCTCTTGCTGAAGCTTTTTGGCCTCTTCCTCAGTAGCCTTCCTCTGTGCCTCCTTGAGTTGTTCTACCTGATCAGTAAGCTGTGCAATTTCCTCATCCTTCCTCTTAATCAACTCAGCAAATTCTTTCTCTGTCATCTCTCCGTCCTCCTTTAATGAAAATAAATGTTTTGGGATTTCCTCATCTGGAACCCCTAACTTTCTATATAAAGCCACCAGCTTTTGCTTGACCTTTTTAGTCTCGCCTGGTGGTAACTCTACCCTTCTTCCCCTAAACCCACCTGGGCTAAGTGCTGCAACAGCCCTACCCAGCTGAGTTCTAGTCACCTTCTTATCAGGGTCTTCCCAAATCCGTAACTTCCAAGTGCTGGGTTTTTGTGGGTCTGGTACGTACAGATAGGCTTCCTTTGGATACTGTACCCCATCTTCAGTCTTCATTACTTTAGCAAACCCCCTCCATTCCTCCACCGTATATGGTCTGCTTTCACCAAGTGGTAATGGAGGTGGATTTAACCACTTTTTTGCCTCCTCCATTGTCCATTTCCTACGGTCAAATAACCAGCTCTGTATATACACCCGCTCATCCTGTCCCTCTTTCAGCACTCCCCCTACATACCGCACACCCTCAGCACCACTAAAGGTATTTTCTTTCAACGTGGTAATATCAAATGCACTCTCAGGATGCACCTCTGCCACTACATGTTCTAAATTTTCTTTCCACACTATCATATACTCCCTCCTCTCCTCACCAAGCTCATACACATGTAACTCTCCACTTTCATTCTGCTGGGTGAGGAACTTTGATATATCAGCTAAGGTAGTCACTGCTGGGATACTTGAACCCAATATGGCCACAGCACTGAGCACTCTGGGGTATTTCTTTCCCTCATCCCTGTAATTCCATAACACCTCTGCACTCCTTCTTCCATACAACCCATTCTTAATTGCCTGCATAAGTGTTTTGGGTACATTACTAATTGTAGCCAATAGCTTCTTCCCCCTGCGTTTCAGCTCTGTAACAAAACCGAGTGCCGGTTGCTCTGTGGCATCTTTAGGTTGGGCTTTATGGCCTAGCTTCACCACTGGTTTCCACTTGCCTTTCAACTCCTTAAAAGCCCGTACCATTTCATCTAGGTCTGCCTCAGTATATTTATCACCATTCCACTCCCCTGCAGCAAAAACCTCTACATCTTTTAGTGTTCCCTTGTTTTCATACTCCACTAACACCACCTCACCTACATCATTGAACACCACATGGGGCACCTCATCCACCTCTGCATTCACCTTTCTAGCCACTGCATTAGCCTGCCGTATAGCACTAGCCTCACACTCCTCCTGTTTCCTACCCTGCTTCAGGCATCTATCAAGTGCTCCATTGGCCACTCTTACCCAAACCTCTTTCTGTTTATCACTTAACCCTTTTATATGTTTCTCTACATCTTCCCTATTCCATGGCATTCTATCTCTCCCTTTTTATCTTTTTATAGGGCAATTTAACCGCAAAATTTAATCCCCCTCATCCATCACATACATGGAGGTACTTTCCAACTCTTCCAGCCCCTTCCTAGCCTCCTCATCCCCATCTTCACTCTTCTTTTTTAGCCTAGCTGCACGTAACCAATCTGCATTAGCCCCGTCACAACATAAATTTATCTGGGCTACCTTTCCCTCTTCATCCCTTACAATAGGTTCAATTCTTTTCATCTCTTACAATTTCTCCCCAAAATCTTTCATAGTCCCATCAGCCCTAAACATCCGCATATCATCAACCACTGACAAGACATCATCTATCCCCCTAAGAATCCACTCCCTCTCATCTGCATACTTACCAGTTATCCCAGACAATAGATTTCTATGTACTATTACTTCCTCTCTAGCAAACCTCCTTCGTACAGTCACTCCATCCTCTCCAGCACCAAAAAAATCTGCCACCTTCAACTTATCTGTATACCCAGCCAAACTATTATCCACCATCCTATACTTCAGCCTCTTCCTCCCCTCTTTTAGCACAGCTTTTCTTATTCTCTTTCCCTTCCCTCCATCTGTACCACGGTATAGTATTATCTCGCCTTGGTTGATTACTTCCATGTAAGCTTGATTGAGTGCACGTAGGCGTAGATAGTCATCCACCGTAAGTATTTCGTCTATAATTCGCAACATCTCCCTTCTAGAAATATCAGAGGGATAAATCACACGGGGAAGTCCCTTCTCCAGCGAGAATGCCCTCATCCGAAGAGCTGTCCCATAAGTACTCAATGAATCAGCCTGCCACTTCCGCATTACCCTTTCCATCCTGAGCAGTGATTCATCCTTATCAATAAGCCTATCCAAAACCCTCTTCAATTTTCTCACTACTCTGGGACCTTCCTCCCCTGGCTTCACTCTCTGCCTAAATATATCTATATACCCCTGTTTATACTGATAGTACTTCTCTGCATTTGCCTCATCACGAAACAGCCTAGCTACTGGGTCACTCTTCCACCCCTGTGTGCTAGGCCCCCCCACTCTACCCCCAAACTCTTCTGGTATCAATGCCAGCAACTCATCCTTTTCCTGCCTAGTAATAGGGGTAAAGGGATGAGTCATCATGTCATCCCTAGTCACAGGAATTAGCAATGAACGGCAATTGTGAACTACTACCCCATTAGCCACATAGCTCTCATCTCCCCCCACACTCAGGTTATATAACCGCCGGTGGTACTTCATCTGGGTAACCCCTACGGCTATTACTGTTGCTGACACAAACCCACCATCCCTCCACACTGTCACCCTATCACCCACTTCTAGCCTCTTCACCGGCACCCAACCAGGGGTAGCCAGCACTGGGTGGTCTGGGGTAACTGGGGGTAGGGTTATAGTATCCTCACCAATGCCTAGCATTACCTTATACACTGGCCCCTTATAAGTGGTGGGGGACTGGCGGTGGTGGACAAAAGTAACAGGCATATACCTGCCCAAATGAGTCAATACTTTATCCCCTACCTTTATGTCCTTAATTGGCTTATATCCTTTATCCGTCAGCACAGGGGTTTTAGGGGAGAGAAAGCAGTTGTGGTGCAGTGGAGGGATAAACCTCTCCATGTCTGGGTCATTCTTAGGTATCACTTTCCCATCAGCCTTCCTGCATATTTCAGTTGTCCTGCTGTCCAGTATAGCTGAGAACTCCATTGCAGGGACATAATCCCCAGCCTGTTGCATCATGGACACTCGCCCATGGTTATACGCTGCTGTGGTACTCGTCCGTACCAACGTTTCAATCCTATACGGTGCAGCAGCCCCTGGCACCAACACTGTCTTATCGCCTACATATGGTTGGTAGGTCTGTTGGATCTTTTGTATGGTTTCTTTTAGTGGTACGCCTTTTTTAAGGGATTCCATCAGGATGTTTTGCACTTTAAAACGGAGCTGGGAATTGAGTATTTCCTTTGTCTGTATACCTTTGCTTTTCAGCCATTCCAATGCCGCTGTAGGGGCAAATGGGTTGAGTCGCTTGTAGTGCTTCTTCCCTATCTCCCTCTCCGCTTCTTTCCTTCCCTCGTAAAAAGCCAGACGGAGCATCTCAGTGATAGCCTCTTGCAACTTACCACCATACTTCAACTCCAGCTTTTGTATCAAGGTAGGATGCAACTCTCCCTTCTCCATTCTCTTACTCACAAAATCAATCAGCCAGTCCCTCTGTTGTTTTATTATCCCTGTTATCTTCTCCACGCTGTTCCTATCCAACTGGTCAAGATACCTTTGTATCCGTTCAAACTGACATTTTCTCTCATATGGGCTAAGGGGGCGGAAGTAAGTAGTGTAAGACCTAAGTTGATATCCTCCCCCCTCTTCCTCCTCTCTTTCAGGCCAACCAAGGTGCTGCCGCAGCTTGTTTTCGTCTTTAAGTGTAGGTGCTATAACCCCCTTCTCCACTGCATCAATAAACAACTTGGCCATAGCCTGTCGCTTCTCTTCATCCATTGGCCTAAACTTAAACTTGGGGTATTTATCCACTGCATAGTTAAAACTAACCAACTCCCTTATCAACTGCTCATTCAACACCTCTTCCAAGTCCCGCCTATGTTTGTCTACAATTTGGAGGAATACATCAAAATGAACTTTTCCCTGACTGTAGCTACCGTAATGTCCTTGCTCACTTACTCCTAACAAATTTGGTATTAACAAGCTACGTGCAATAGCCATGTCATGGACAGCAATGGCATCCTTATATGTGGATGCCCCCCGTCCACTCACCTCTGGAAAGTTCAACTCTACCCCATCAGGCAACACTATACTGGTTCTGGCTTGCAGGTTATCTAGGATATTTTTTAGAGTTGTCCTTTCATTCTTAGTCAAAGCCTTTTTCAACGTCCCCACTGCAGGTGGCATACTGTACCGCTCCAAGTAAATGTTATACAGCTTTATTATTACATCCTTGCTCCACCACGAGCGGTAGGCTTCCCGCAAATCACTTATGCCATACCAATTATCAAACTCTTTGCGGTATGTGTAGATAATAAACTTACTCGGAGGTAGCTTCCGTGTACCAAAGCCCTGCCACACTCCGTTCTCTCGTAAATTACCAAACTCATCCACATCAAAATCCACCCCATGAGGCTTCCTAGTCTTTATTGCCTTGACCCCTACTTTTCCACCATAGGGGCCTGTATCTGGAAGCAAAGTATAGACCTTTTCACTTACACTAAACCCATAGTCAAACGCCGTCATAATGTTCAACAGCACATCTTCAAACGTCCCCTTTACCCTTTCTAAATTATGCTTCACAAACTCAGCTACTTCTATATCAGCCTCATCATCACTAGCTGGCTCCACTACCCAACCTGAACACAGCACAGCAAACTTACGCAGGTTCATGCACCCCTTCACCGTGTCATCTCTGCGTATTTTGTCATATATCCTCAACCCACCTTTTCTACTTGCCAGTGTATCAGGGTTATATGGGGTAAAAAGAGCAGTAGGGTATAACAGGGTCTCCCTGCTCATCAACTCCTTATCAAGCTGAGCCCCTCTAGTATTGGTTTGGAATATCTTTTTAATATGGCTAAAAATAGACATCTTTTCCTTTCTATTTAGTTAATAAGACAATTTAACTGCAAAATTTAACTCTCCATCATCAACTTCTTTAACTCTGCCTTAAACCGCCTAACTACATTGCTTACTGTGGCCTCAGACACCTGCATCATAGCTGCAACCTCTTTCTGTGAGTAACCACTAAAAAGAGACAACACAACCATAGCACGGTGGCCTTCAGTAAGGGTAGACAAAAGGGCTTGGTATTGGTCATCCGATACCCAAGAGGGCATAGACACCACCTTCCCCTCTTCCCCTCTACTTTCCACCTGAGTAGTAGCAGGATCAGTAGAAAACTCCCTCAATACCCGCTGCATTATTTTGGACAGGTATTGCACAACATCCCCTGCTGGCCTATTCACATCTACCTTCCCCACCTTCACCAACTGCCATAAACGCAATGAAGCCTCAGCCTGCATATCCTCCCAGTATTGCTCTTTGCCTTTATGCTCAGAGTGGAGAAAATGACCCACCATCACTTTTACCAATGGCCAAAGAGCCTCAAACTGGGACCTTTTCAGCTCCTCCTGCACCTGTTTCATTTGTTCATTCAGGCTATCTACTTCCATCCCCCCTCCTAACCTTCCACTCATGCAACACCACCCTGTCTTCCAGTCTAACCAGCCGGTGGTATTGATATGCAGGGGTACCTAGGACTATATGTGAATAATGGGTAGTAAGGAACTCCTTAAACTGGTCACATTGACACAGCCCCTGTATAAGCTCTCTATCCACCTTCAGCTCTTCTACCATATCCCCTACCCCTACTTGCAACATAACACTCTCTCCACTGCCTTCATTACTCTCTCTACCTTTATCCCCCTCATACATTCATAATCAGAGCAAGAGAAAAAGAGGTCTTTGCCCTGGCAGGGCGCACAAGGCAAACTACTACCTAGAACAATGCCTTTTTTAGTGAAAAATGGTCGGTTTTTTGTGATGAGAGTAGGGCCAAACAAGGTAATCAAAGGGATGCCTAAAGCATCAGCTACATGCATCAACCCACTATCATTCATTACTGCAAGATCACATTGGCTAATTACCTTTGCCGTCTCTGAAATAGTAAGTCTGCCGGCGTAGTTTACCCCCCTCCCCCCGCATGCTTCCATTACCATCTGCCCCTCTAGCCATTCCTCCTCACCCCCAACCCAAACCACCCTTGCATCATATTCTTTTACAAGTGCCCGTGCGAGCTGGGGGAAATATGGCCATTTCTTTTTTTGCCAAACAGGTCGGTTTACTGACCCATTGCACAAACAGACATTCGTCCCCATCTTGGGCAAAATAGGCCCCTGAGCCAAGGGAATATACGGAGTAGGTATCCCCCCTTTATACCCCAGTCCATACACATAGCTCATATAATACTCCACCTCATGTTCTCCACTTTCCCATCGTGGGGGTCTCTGTGGAAGAGTAGTTAAGCTAAGTAGGGCCTCATGGATTGCCCCACCACCCCACTGAGTTATGAAAAACAAATCATATCCATCTAACGAACATGGGAAAAACCTAACATTATCAACTAAAGGCCATTTTTTACACATTTCAATCACTGCATCAGAACGGTTATCCTTCCACCTCCCATCAAACACCACATCAAGAGTAGCATCAGGATATAACATTTTAAGAGCCTTCAACGCTGAGGTAAATAAAACCCAATTACCTAGACCATTCTGAAACCCTGTACATATCCTCACTCTCTAGCCCTCCTCCATGTGGAATAGCGGGACTCCTCCCCCATATGGACGACCAACCCTGGCACTACCATTATGTATTTACCTTGCCTAACACAACTGTTTCTTGCTGACCACCTTTCATGGTCACCTATCAGGTAGTAGTCCACCCTGCTTCCTCTACCCCTGCTGGGCATCCCCCGCTCTGTGCCATCTGGGTTTAGGCGGGGGATAGGCATAATACTGTCCCAAAACCCCCTCTCTGCTACCAAACATGCAGCCCTTTCCAATTTTTTAAACTCTACTGGACGGCCTCGCCATGAAATAGCATCTACAGGGTGGTGTTCTGGGCTATCAAACCCACCAAAAAACCCTATGGGGTATTTTTCCTGTAGCTCCTCATATGCATCAATAAGTACCCTTATCCACCCCCGTTTTACCTCCACATCATCCTGTAAGTAAGCAAAATATTTAGCTGGGGTATAAAACTGCCCAAACATACCAGACACCCCATACAATGCATTCAACCCATAACACACTCCCTGCCGTCGTTTATTCAGGATGACAGCACAAAGCCTACCATCATACAGCCTTCGTAAATAATCCCCTGTCCCATCGCTACTACAATCATCCACTACAAATAGACGGAAAGGTACAGTAGTGTTTCTAAATATGCTATCTAGAGTCCTCCTCAACAAACTACAACGGTTATATGTGGTAACACCTATATCCACCACTGCTACACTCTCTATTTCTCTCACTATCTCTCTATCCTTCTCAGTCTGCTTCAAAAAGACACTGTTATAGTCTATCTTCACCCCCCAAAAATCCTCCTATACCCCGTCAACTCAAAAAACACACTGTACAACTGCTCAATCTCTTCAATCTGACCTGTAGTCAAGTAATACCTAAAATCAGCTAGTTTCCTGTCATGTACCCAGTCCCTCCTCAACCTACTTTCCAAGATATTCGCCCGCAAAGCCCTATCCACAACATCCAAAGGGACATCCACCCCTAAATGCCCGAATAACTGCCTAAAAGTAATAGATGCATGGGGACCTGTAGCCTGTTCATAAGAGACTAAATGTACAAAAGGTTTACCCCAGTAACCCAAAAACCAACAAACATACCGTGATAAGCAATTGGGGTGAGTAATCAACATATCAATGCTCTCTTTTAGCCCCTTCCCCTTTACTACTAGGTCCAAGGGATGGATGGGAATATCACGGACATAAAAATAAACAGACACCACCACATCCCGTATATCCCTGTATATACCAAATATCTGCCTATCCTTGCACAAACCTAAACTGCTTGAATAGGGTAAATGCTGATGGCCATCTATCGCATCATTTAGTACCCTTACCCCTACCCTCTCAGCAATATACCTAACCACATCATGGAAATACACTGAGGCACTTCTAGGCATCCCCACCGCATATACCTCTTTCATCCCCCCTTCCCCTCCTTCCAAAACACCATCAGACTGTGCTCCTCCCCTGTTCCATCCACATCCCCCACCACCTCAACCATTATGCAGTGTAGTGGGGAAAACAGATGCTTATACTTATCCACCCCTCTATACCAAATATGCTCTTTATCCTCCAACCAAATACTGGTATTCTCATACAGCACTAAATAGCCATCTGGGGCTAATACTCTAGCAAGCTCACTGGTTACCTGTCTTATACATGAGGGTGGGATATGTTGAAGAACCGTCCAGCTGAACACACCACCAAACTGAGCATCAGAAAAAGGAAGCCACAAACCATCATACTGGGCAAAGATCCCTTTTGGCACTCTTTTTTTAGCCTCCTTTACAGCCCACTCTACTATATCTACCCCATATACTTGCTTACAAAAAGAGGCCAGAAAGGCAGCCCACCTACCCCAACCACAACCAAAATCCAACACTACCCTGTCACGAAACAAAAACTGCAACAAACCCTCATACTGCTTCTGCAGTCTAGTTGTTTGGGCCGTAAGCTGGGCTGAGGACAGCTTGCAATGGCCTACTGCTTTACAGCCTTGCTCTCTATACCGCCTACACCAATACCCCCTTCTATCTTCTTTCATACTGTTCCCTAATCCTCCGCTCTTTTTTTATCACCTGTGCAATACGCAATGTAAGATACCCCACAATCTCCTCCACTACCTCATCCTCTATTATCACCCCATGCTTTTTAGCAATGTCCACAATGTTCTGTTTGTGTAAATTAAACAAATCCTCTTTACTCATCCTTGCCATTTTTTACCCCCCTCTCTCTCTATTTTTCTTCCTGAAAGTATTTGTCCTAGAGTCATAATCCTTACTCACCTTAGCCCTTTCACAAAACTTTTTATGCTTCTTGTATTGTCTCTGGACATACTTAGAGTCTTTATGTTTCTGTACCTCTTCCTCTATGGACTTCAACTGGCCTAGAAGAAAAGCCTCAAACTCCTTATATAGGCCAGCCATCCTAGGGCGTCTTCTATCTCTAGCCTTCCTCTGGTAAATATCACAAGCCCAAGCCATAGCTAAAAAACCATAAGCAGGCATAAGCACTTCCAAAGGCAAATTCTTCCTGTCTGCTTTCAACTTATCCCCTCGTGCATTCTGGAGGACAAGCTTGTAATCCCCAAACTTCTCCCCATAAATCCTCATAGCCAAATCTCTTGCTACCCTTGAAAAAACTCTATCACAGTATTTATACTCATTTTTAGCAAAAGCTCCATTAAGCTTCCTAGCATAATGTAATAAAGTAAACTTGCTAAGCATTAGCTCCTCCTAAACTCTAATATTCCTCCTCTCCATCAGGCCACCAATTACTCACCCTCTTCCCCCTCTCACTCATTACTATCTGCTCCAACCCCACCCCCTTAGCCAATGCATTAAATGCCCCTGCTGCTGCATCTACCTGGTCTTTGTATGTCCCATGGGGGAAAAACCGATGCTCCTCTATAAACTCCTCGTTCCATCCCCCCTGTAACAATACTACATTCCCTGCATTCACCTGCACGCTATACGGGTCAGCCCTGTATACCTTGTTTCCAGTGGGTCGGTCTATCTCAACATGAAACCCAGCAAGATTTCTCACCGTCCCCTCAGCGCTCTCCTTTCCCCCACTCCCCGGCTCCTGCTCCACATACACCACACACCCACTACCATCCACCTCAGCCACCTCCCTGATTATCCTCTCCCTCTCATCACTACTCCACCTCCCCCGCCTAACATCCAATACCATAAACTTCCCATTATTCAACTTACACATCTTTACCCCCACCGTATATGCCCCACCACCCTCTGTCCCTGCCTTATCCCAGTACCTCACTGTTTCTACTATGTCTATAGGCAAGGGTAGCTGGGTAGCTATTTGGAAATGCTCCACTTTGAACATCCCCCCGCCGGGTGGTACAGGGTGCTGTCCTACCTGCCCCGCATAACCATACTGGCCTAGCTCTGCCTGCATATCCTCTAGCACCTTCCACGGCATCCGTACTGGGTCCAGCAAGCCATTCACATAGTACCGGCACAGCTCTGGTGGTTGTAGTTGCTCTCGGTAGTTCTGTATCTCCCCCGGCAAACATATCAGCCTCACCCCCTTCCAGCTCCGTAGTATATGTCCTGAGGGGTCATTTTGGTGGAGGCGTTGCATAATGAGTATCACCGGGGTCACTTCCTTGTCTGCCTTCCGTGTTGATAGCGTCTGGTCTATCCACCGGTTTGCACTTTGCAGTTCCTTCTCACTCACTGCCCTATTTGGGTCTACTGGGTCATCCACTATCAATATATGTCCATGAAACCCAGTCAGTGTGCCCCCTACAGATGTGGAGTACCGGTTACCGCCTGGCCTTACTACTTCTCCTTTACTGTGGCGGACTATACGGAAATTGCTTTTAGTATCCTTGTCTTTTTTTACACTTAGGTGGGGAAAAAGAGCCTTAAACCTATCACTACGGACTATATCACGGCTTTTCTCTGCATGCTCCAAAGCCAATGCACCGCTATAACTGGCAACTATAAAGCACATCCAATACCAATTTACCCAACACCAGACTGGAAGCATTACACTGCATACGGTTGATTTTGTGGTTCCTGGGGGGATATTTATTACTAGGTCATACTGTTTGGGCTCTCGGTTAGCCACCTGTCTGGCCATCCTTGCAAGTTCACTGCATAGGTATTTTATATGCCAGTTCCACACTGGGGGGTCGTTGCTCACTACTGGCCAAAAGTATTGTAGAAAATAGAAGAAATCCCGCCGACATAGTTCTGCCCGCAGTTCATTCCTCATACCGTAGAGTTTATAAGCTTGTTGAAACTGTTGTTTTCGTTCTTCATAGTGTTTCTTTCGGATAAACCCCAGACGGCTACTCTTGCTTATCTTTCCCATCAGCCTGCTCAATCTGCTCTATGGCCTGCACTAACTGATGTAGCTGTTCCACTGTCAACCTGCTTGGGTCTATCACTCGCTCTGCCTTTAATGGTCCTCCTTGTGGGCCCGTCAGCTCATGCACTTCCCTCAACCCTAAGCTCCGTGCCACCAGACCTGGGTTAAAAAACCCTAACACTGCGCCCTCAAACCTTTGTTGATATAGTATTTGTTCCACCATATCCATCACTGCCAGATACCCCTCCTCCCCCCGCTCCTTCTTTACCCGTCGGGTGTAATACCACCAATGCTTTGTCATACCTAAAAAAGTGCAGAAACCCTCCAGAGTGAAAGGCCGTGGACGGGGGATTTTCTCTCTTCCCTTTTGGCCTTTATGGAACACCAGTTGCTCCTCATACAACGGGTTATCCTCTACCCATTTAAAATACTGGCAGGCCGCCCGCCATAACGATTCAGGGGTAGGGTATTTGGGGGGTCGGGTAGGGGTTGGATAGAGGGGGGCATGGGTTGCCCGTTTTTGCCACCATCGGGTTCGTCTCATCTCTTTATATAGTATAAGGGAAAAGGGGTGGAAAAATAAAGGGGGAAAATTTTAAAAAAATTTAAAAAAATTTCAAAAAAGGGCTTGACTTTTTGAAAAAGCTATTATATAATAGGGTAAAATAAAGGAAGGAGGTAAGAGGATGGAATTCAAAATTGAAAAAGAGGTAAAGGGTAAAAAAGTTTTAATAAAAATAGAGCCTCTCAAATTATCTGAAAGTGGACAGCTTGAATTATGTTACTCTTTCCCAGGGCAAAAATATGAAGTGGGGAAGTTCTCCCCCCACAAAAAAGCCCTTATATTCCCACTTCCTGAAAAAATTAATGGTGTAAAAGCAAGTGGAATTAGCCTGCCTGATAATATCTGTCATGAGTTAGAGAAAATCCAAAAACATTTAAAGCAAGAACAAAAGGCAGCTTTTGATGAAGCATTTGAAAAAGCATTGACTTTACGCTACTACAACGGTGATTGGTACAGAACTATTGGATTTTGGGCAAAGGACGCATCAGCAGATGATGAAATAAAAGAAAGAATAAAAAAAGAGAATGACTACTGGTTACTGGCTGACCCTGATAAAATTGCAGAACAATATTTTAACCTCAAAAGATATTACTCAAAAGAAGAAGTAGAAAAAGTTACAAAGCAAATGGAACAAAAAGGTTTTCAAGTCAAAATAATTCTAATAGGGGAAGAAAAAGATACAGGCTATATAAAAGAAATAACTGCACCATGGGGGGTCTGGAAAGAACAAATTTTTAAGCCTCTGGTAGAAAAGGTCAAAGAGAAAGAAAGGAAAAGAGCAGAAGAATATCAAAATAAACTTAAAAAGGCATTGAAAAAGGCCAAAGAAACAGGCAAGCCTCAAATAGTCCAAGTCTTAGGACACATAGATGGGGACGATAGGGAGGAGGTTAAAAGACATTGTCCACAGTTTCTAAAGGACTTTGGGGAGTTGGGTGTTATTACAGTTTATGAAGTAGTGTATCCTGACGGGAAAATTACTGAAGAATACTCACCAAGCTATTAGAAAGGAGGTAAGAGGATGAGAACAGCCGTCTATAAAGGGGTCAAAATTCTATTGGTGGAAGCTAATTTAGCTTTCATCAACAAACCAGGGGATGTCCTAAGATTGGGCATCTTTGCCGGGTATCCTCTATCAAAAATGAAGGAATTGATTGATTTAAAAAAAGGAGGAGAAGATGACAAGTAAAGAGTTTAAAAATTTGGTAAAGAAAGCAATGCAAATAAGAGTTTCATCTATTGAATGTGCTGAACCACTTTTTGGGATTGGCCTTAAATCTGAAAGAGAAAGCAGAGGAATTACCAGAAGACATAAACTACTAATCACGCCTGAAGCAGCTATAGCATTTATTAGGTATCAGACTCTAAGATTAGATGGAACTTTAGATTTGGAAGAGCTTAACGATATTAAATGGCTTTTTATCAACTTTGTAGAAGTAGTCTATTAAGGGGGGGGGTAGAATGGCAAACAAGAGTAAAGAAGAGATAATAGAGTTCTTCAAATATAGCAACAATCCCATCATCCAATCAATCCTCTTCCAGTGGAACTACTATAATAGGATAACAAGGAAACAACTTGCCTTTCTACAAAAAGAAAAAGACAAAATTGAAAAGAAATGCAAAGAAATAAGACAAAGGGAGGTGAAGAAGAATGGCAGATAGATGGCAACTAGATGCAGATTGGGTAAAAAACAGGGCTTGTCTAAGCCTAATCCAAAAAGACAGGGCATGGAAATATCACCAATTTGCAAATGGTGATGAAGAAATCTGTTACTACCAGGACGGAGAACGAATAGAAATTTCCCCATACAAACTGGAAAAAATCGAGCCAGAACTACTGTGGGAAATGCGACGGAGGTGGGATGCAATAGAGTTAATTTTGGGAAGATAATAAAGAAACGAAGGGGGACTTGAAATGGCTACTTTTTGTATTCATATCCGAGAAAGTAAAACTATTTTATCTTTTATAGATGAACACTACTGCTCTGACGGTGAAGCACCTCTAGCCTATAAACCAATTGAGGTGTGGGTATATAAGGGGTACAGCTTTACAGGAAAAATCCGAGATGGTTTTATACATTGCTCATCTTGGAAATATAAAGTTAAATTTGGCAAGCTTGTTGTAGCCTGTCGGATAGATGACGTTTAAAAAAGGGAGGGAAGACAAATGACAGAAATGGAAAAAGAAGCAAAAAGGCTAGAAAAATTAATGCCTGTAAGTAAGGCATGGAACAGGTTAAGATTATTAAGGTTTCCATGTTTTGAACCCTGTGAAGGAGACCACGAAACAAAAAATGCTCTGCCCAAAATGGCAATGCGAGATGTAGGCAAAAACGGTTGGCCGTGCAGTGTTTGCAAACTGCGCAGCTCAACCGAATGTGGATTAAATCAAGTTTTAAACTTGCAATGGGCAATTTTTAAGACAAAGATAAAGGATGGGAAAGTTACTTGCCAATGGTGCGGTAAAACTCCAAAAATCTCTGATTGCCATTATGATGAAGGCGGGCCAATTTGGTGTCCGCATTGTGGAAACAGGACAGGTAGTTTTTATTTTAAGGAAGTCAATATTGCTTATGAAAGGAGGTCTGAATGAACTACAGAACATACCAACAAATACTAACAAGGTTCTTTGAGTATCATGACATCCTGTTTGGGCAAGCTAAATTCAATCCAACTGGCAAAAAACCTTCTACTAGGAAAAGAGGACATCTTACAAAATGTGTTCTTAAAAGGAGAAGAAGAAATGAAATCGCAAAGGAAACAAGGAGGAAACAAAAATGATTGATTTCTTTGGCTTTTTAATAGCAATTTGGTTGATTGGATGGATTACAGTAAAATGGATAAACAATTAAAAGGAGGTATAAAATGCCTGGAGCTTATAAATGTAAAAATTGTGGGCATATTGATTATTATTATGGAAGTCCTTTGTGGGTTCAAAAATGCAAAAAATGCCACAAACCAATAGGATTAAAACAACAAAATAAACCCAAAGATAAGCAAAAAATGAAAGGTTCATTAGCTTGCTTAGATGAAAAGGAGGTTAACAATGTATAAAAAAACACCCAAAAAGAAACTACCTAAAGTAGGGTTTAACCGTTTTGGTCACCGTTCCCATGCCAAAGGAATGAGGCGACTAATGGCAAATAAAAACTTTAGGAAAGCGATTGAAAGCACTCTATGCAACCAATGTAAAAGGCTAAAACAGGAATTGGTAAAAGGGGGAAAACATGAAACCAATACTACATAATCTATATATAGACATAATCATCCTGCTAGCTGCTCTATGGATTGCCTCAAGTTTCATATTCCTTCACATCTGGCAAGAGATAGACCCCCCACCCCAAGATACCCAAATAGCACTCACTAAACAACCAGCAAACTGGGTTTCCACTAGAAAAATCACTAGAAATACCTACAAAACTGCTATCTCTCTTGAGCCTAATCTCCCCCCTGTAGAAGCAATGGAGGTGGCACAATATTTTATCAGGCAGAGATGTAAAAAAGCTAAAATAAAGAAGATAGCCATCTTGTACACAGTAAAGACAAACATCTGGGTAATATGGAGGAAAGGAAAATGAGGGCAAGTCTAATGGGACAAAAAATCAAAATCCAATTCCCCTTCAACCCCAAATCCCTGCAGACAATAGATACCCTGCAAAAGGTGAAAACTCTACTGGGACGCAGATATCACAGAGAGGGGAGGTTTTGGTCATGCCCTCTCACTGTAAAATCAGCCCAACAACTCAAAGAGTGGGGGTTTCAGCTAGACCCTAAACTAGAACACTTCCTCCAATCCAAACTACATCCAACCCCCCCTAAGCCAATCCCCACCATCCCAGGCCTCAGGGGGGAGTTATACCCATTCCAAAACATTGGCGTTTCTTTCATAGAAAGTAGGCAAGGCAGAGCACTAATAGGGGATGAAATGGGATTGGGGAAAACTGTTGAAACTCTAGCCTGGTTACAGCTTCATCCTGAAAAAAGACCAGCCATAATTGTCTGCCCAGCATCTTTAAAACTAAACTGGGAAGAAGAAATACAGAGGTGGATAGAAAGAAGGCCAGAAAATATCCCCCAAGTGCTGTCTGGGACAAAGCCCAGTGGAGGTTTCATCCATGGAAAAATCCTTATCATCAACTATGACATCCTTCATGCATGGACAGAGAAAATACAAAAACTCCATCCACAAGTAATAATACTAGATGAGGCTCATCTCACAAAAAACAGAAAAGCAAAAAGGACTAAAGCAGTCAACATCATAGCTAGAAATGTCCCCCACATTATTGGACTAACTGGCACCCCCATTACAAGCAGGCCAGTAGAGTTCTTTAATACGCTCCACCTTATAGACCCCACACTATTCCCTGATTTCTGGACATATGCACACCGCTATTGTGATCCCCATCATAATGGATATGGGTGGAACTTCAAAGGTGCATCCAATACTGAAGAGCTACACCAGCTACTTACCCGAACAATCATGCTTAGGCGGAGAAAGGAAGAAGTATTGCAGGAACTCCCCAGTAAAATCCGCTCCGCCATACCCATAGAACTAACCAACAAGGAGGAATATAAATTAGCCGAAAGGGATTTCATTACATGGATACAATCTGTAGGGAAAGCAAAGGTGGGAGTAAAAATCCAAGCTCTAGCTAAAATAGAATACCTAAAACAAATAGCCCTAAAAGGTAAAATTAGCCAATGTATACAGTGGATAAAAGATTTCTTAGAAGTGGAAGATAAGCTAATTGTTTTTGCCATCCACAGAAATACAATCAACACCCTCATGCAGGAGTTCAAGGGGGTAGCAGTCAAAGTAGACGGCTCAGTGACAAAAGAGAAAAGGCAAGAGGCAGTCCAAGCCTTCCAAAGTAATCCCAACTATAAGCTTTTCATTGGTAATATAAAAGCTGCAGGAGTGGGATTAACTCTAACCGCATCATCAAATGTGGTATTTCTTGAACTGCCATGGACACCTGGTGAGCTGGGGCAGGCAGAGGATAGGGCACATAGGATTGGTCAGAAAAAGGCAGTTAACATTTACTACTTGCTAGCTAGGGGTACAATAGAAGAGAAGATTGCAAAATTACTGGACATAAAAAAGAAAGTTTTGGGGAGAGTGCTAGATGGGCAAGAGGTAGGAGAGGAGACATTGTTGACTACCCTCTTAGCCTCTTATGAAAAAAGGAAAGGAGGTGAATGAGAATGAACCCAATAAAAGACACAGATATCCTTTTATGGAAGGAAACACCAACAAAAGAAGAAGAGGAGAGATGGAGAAAAGCATATGAAAAAGTAAGAAAACAAGAACTGGAAGAAGGAATTGAATTAGAAGAGGGGGATTTTGACTGGACAGAGGAGGAGTAAACGATGAAACGGAAAGAATTTGAACAACTAAGAATAGGAAGTACTGTTTATGCCAAGGGAAGAAAAGCAAGAGTAGTGGAAAAAATGGGTGATAGGTTAGTGAAAATACAGTACATAGAAACAAAAAGAACAGCATGGAAACGGCCTAGACAAATAGAAAAAGAGAGGAGGTAAAAATGATAGAAAGTTACCAAAACATGTTGAGAAAATTAGCATGGAGCTTTTCCCACACCACTGGGCAACCTTTTGAAGACCTATTATCAGTGGGTTATCTAGCTTACCTCACTGCAAAAGAGAAATACCAACGTGGAAATGGGGCTCAGTTTGGAACATACCTGTATGCAGTGGTAAAGAATGCATTGATTGATTTTTGTAAAGCTGAACAGGACGAGGCGACCAGCCTTGAACAATTCAACCCAGCCTTGCTAGTCTCTCCTCTACCTACTCCAGAAGAAAGACTACTATTCACTACCACCATAAACCAGCTAAGCACAGAAGCAAAAATGGTATGCAAAATGATATTCTCCACCCCACACGAGTATGCAATGGCAATAGAGACCCCCAAAAAAGCCAAGACAAAGCTCAAAAAACGACTAAGACAACTGGGGTGGACGTATGCAAAAATACAAAAAACCATGGCCGAAATAACAGCTACAGTAAGGGAGGAAGGGGCATGGAACGAATAAGAAAGAATAGAAGAGAAAGAAAATATACACTAGGGGGATTTGTCCCTGACCCACCCCCAAACTGCAAATCACCCTCTATCATTGAAATGCCAGATGGTTCCAAATGGGTTGATGCAGTCCTATGTGCTACTTTCTGCCATCCAAACTATTGTCAAGTAGCTAAAACATATTTCAAAAAATTAAAAGCACAGAGGAGGAAAAACAAAAATGATATGCAGTCTATGTAAAAAAAGAACGAATGCCACATTCTATGTCAATGGACGGGACCTATGTAAAGAGTGCTATGCTGTCTGGAAGGAAGATTACCATGTCTGCAAAATCTGTGGGAAACTAGAACCTGCTACATATGTCACTGAAGTAAAGGAAAAGCTTAGAAAAGAACAAATTTGTTTTGAATGTTGGCATTGGCTATGCCTCATCAAAAGAGCAAATGACCCCAGAAGCGTGAGAATCAAACATCACCACTACTGGATAGGTAACGGGAAAGGGTCTTTCAAAGGATTTGGAGGGCGACATTTCAAAATAAAAATTTTTAATGGGAAAATTATAGAAACAAATGACTTATGGTATCAAGGGGAAATACCTGAAAGGTTCTGGGAAGAGTTGCCTGATAATGCAGAGTTTATCTAGGGTGGAAGGATGACGGCACTTGAACAACTACTACAAGACTACCATGTTCCTTTCCAAACCACTGGACACAAACACTGCAGGCCAGGGTGGGCAAACATGCCATGCCCTTTTTGCACAGGTAACCCTGGTCTGCATTTAGGGGTGCATCTAAGTACCAACACATGGACATGTTGGCGGTGCGGTCCTAAACCCCGCTGGGTAGCCCTAGCAAAAGTGCTTGGGGTAGACTCCCAAGAGGCAAAAAAGCTCTTCAAACAGTACCAAAAACAATATGGATGTGGATACCCATCCCCCCAAAATACAAACAAGCTAATCAAGATTAGACCTACCAAACTACCCTCTGACTGTGGACAGTTGATGTATCATCACAAGCAATACTTGATACAGCGGGGGTTTGATCCTGAGAAGATAGAGAGGGAGTGGGGGGTGAAAGGGGCTGGTCCTGCTGCCATGCTAGATAAGGTAGAGTACAAAAACCGCATAATCATCCCTATATACTGGGATAACAGGCTAGTGTCTTTCCAAGGCCGTACAATCAGAGAGGGGGTAGAACCAAAATACAAAGCCTGCCCAAAAACCCGTGAAGCCATCCCCCACCAGACCATTCTCTATGGAAAACAAGAGGCATGGAGCAGTGGGGCGGGGATATGTGTAGAGGGGGTAATGGATGTATGGAGGTTGGGGAAAGAGGCTTTTGCTGTGTTTGGGATATCATATACTAAAAAACAAATCAGGTGGATAGCAAAACTTTTCAAGCGAGTTTTCATTGTTTTTGATGATGACCCACAAGCACAACGACAGGCACAAAAGCTGGTAGGAGAGTTGGCTTTCAGGGGGGTGGAGGTAGAAAACGTAGAAATAGAAGGAGACCCAGGGGGAATGAAGCAAGAGGAGGCAAGATATTTAGTAAAAAATTTATTAAGGAAATGGTGAAAAGTGAGTATAATAATATAGAGGAGGTAAATAATGGGAAGAAAAAGATTGATGGAAATCAGCAGAATGGTGACCTTTCTGTTAGATGACAAAACCTACAAACAGGTCTCCACCTATTCAAGAAGACATAAAAAAGGCTTTTCTGCCACCTTACGTTTCCTGTTACAGAGGGGGCTAGAGGCAGAGAGAAATAAGAAAGTGGGGAAATAAGGGGGGCAAAATGAAAAAAGAAATTAGACTAGCAGTAAGGGGGCTTTATGATTTACAAAAAATAAGGATACAAATAGGAAACAGATTACACAATCACTATCTAAACAAGCTTGGTGTTAAGCCTAGTGAAGAAAAAGATAAAACAATAGGGTGGCTAACAGAACGCCTAAAAGAGGAGCACAAAAGGATTGTTGATGGAATGCTACATGAAAAAAACTTAATCAAAAACTTAAGTAGAATTCTAGGCACAGAAAAAGGGCTTATCTCAACTGAAACAGAATTTGCTCTCTCCTCAGCATACCTGCACCTGTGTGAAGATGAAGAAAGACAAATCAAATTTCTTAAAAAACTCCTTGAAGACATCCCCATCTACAACAGCTTCCTAAAAGAAGTCAAAGGAGTTGGCCCCCAAATGGCAGGGGTAATAATCTCTGAGTTTGACATTACCAAAGCAAAATACGTAAGTAGTCTCTGGAAATATGCTGGGTTGGATGTTGTAGTGACTGCTGATGGTGAAGTGATGGGGAGGAGAATGAGCAAGAAATGTTGTAAAGTAATTGAATATATTGCTAAAAATGGAGAAAAGAAAGAAAGGTTATCACTAACTTACAATCCATTTCTGAAAAGCAAACTACTAGGCGTCCTCGCTAAATCATTCATTAAGCTGAAAAGTCCTTACCGCAAATTTTATGATGATTATAAACATAGGTTACAAAACCACCCAAAGCACAAAAACAAAAGTAAAGGGCATATAGACAACATGGCAAAGCGGTATATGATAAAAATGTTCCTAATTGACCTGTATGTGAAGTGGAGAAAATTATCAGGTTTGTCTGTACACCCCAGTTATGCTGAAGGAAAACTTGAAATTAAACACAAAGCAGGTTAAAAATGGATAAGCCAGCGCGGACTAGAAAACCATTAATACAAAGCGAACCAATAGCAAGAAGACAACCATTAGTTAATAGTGAGTCACACATCCGAAGAAAACCAATCAAGGGGAGCGAGCCAAAAATAGCGAGACAACCAATAAAACTGAGTGAACCATAGGGCAGAAGAAAACCATGGATAAAAAGCGTGCCACTGTAATGAAGAAAACCATGGATTATGAGCGAGCCAAATGGAGAGAGATAACCAAGCATGGAAAGCGGGCCAAACCTCTACAAATGGAGTAGAAAACCCTGATATGGGAAGCCCAGATATGGATATCCAAAATAAGGGCAGGAAAGGAGTAAGACATGAGAAGTGAACTGAAAAACAAGATAAAAGACAACTACACAATCATCCCTAATGCACTCATAACTGACCCCTCTCTCAATCCAACAGCGAAATACCTGTATGCACTACTAGCAAGTAAACCTGATGAATGGCAGTTCTATAACAATGCACTCGCCAGTGAAATGGGGTGTACCACTGATACCTTACGAAAACACCTAAAAATGCTTGAAGACAGTGGGTGGATAGAAATAAAAAAACAATCAGAATTACCAAGAGAAAAAGGTAGATTCCCACCGAACAAATACATACTAAAACACATAAAATCAACCGTATCGGAAAAATTCGGTATCGGAAAAAACACGCATCGGAAAAACCATGATACTTATAAAGAAGTACCTAAAGTAAGAAGTAATAATAGTAAGAAGAAAAGTATATTATTGTCTGAAAGTGAAAAAACTGGGTTTGGTTCCCCCAATACAGAACAAATTGGGGGCTCCTCCAATTTTGATAAAGAAGGGCTTCCCCCAGTGAAAGAAAGAACAAAATCTTTCCTTCCATTTGCTAAACAACTCGCTTCCATCATCAGAACAAAAAAGAGAGTTAAAATCCCCCCCACCCGCCTCCACAGTTGGGCAACAGAGTTTCGTAAACTAGTAAAGGTAGAAGGGGTAGATAGAGAGCGTGTCCAAAGAGTTTTGGATTGGTATGGAGGGAGTATTGGTGGACAATATGTCCCAGTTGTAGAAAGTGGGGCGAGTTTCCGCCATAAGTTTCTTCGTCTAGAAGCAGCAATGGAAAGGGAACAAGGTCAAGGGGGTTATGAGAGAGAAAACAAACCCTCCACCACTGCTAGTCTGAGTGAGATTTTAGACCGACTAGGTAAGCCCAAAACACACTGCCGTAGAGCCTTCCCCAAAGAGTGTCTTGCCCCAGCACGGGAGATACTGGGTGATGGGGTGAGGAGGGTAGAGGTGGCTGAGCAGTTGGTGAGGATGATTGAGGAGATTGGTGAGAGACAAAAGGGGGTAGAGGAAAAAGTATATGAGCTTCTGCCCAGTCCTTTTAGTTTAGTGTGCCAGTATGTGAGGTGGTTAGGGGGGCAGGAGTGGGTGGAACATCCCACTTTGCAGATGTTCTCTATCCATCACAAACTGTTTCAGCATTTTTGTAAACAACAAGCAAAAAACAATTTAGACCTTCACCCAGTGACAGGGAGGAAGGTGGGGAGGTAGGAGTATGACCCGTGAGGAGATGCTTAAAAAATTGTGGGCAGGCGAAGACCCACTTGATTTGAGCATTGGAAAGTGGAGAGATGTAGTCAAGCATTTGAATAAGATTACCAGATTTGAGGAATTTAACAAAGAGATTGAGATGGGGGAAGATAATTGTGCATTATGTGAAATGTATTATTATGATGGTGGTTGTATTGAATGTCCTGTCAGAAAGGCGACTGGTAATGGAGAGTGTCGAGGAACACCTTTTAAGGATTTTGTTAAAGCATGTATAGAGGAAGACCTTGAGGGTATGCGAAAAGCGGCAACGGCTGAGTTAAAATTCTTAGAAAACTTGAAAGGAGGTAAGGATAGATGAAAGCATTTGAAGGAATATTATTAAGTGGGTTATTAGGACTTATTTTGTGGATATTGCTTTTCTTTTTAATTTTTTAGACTGGGGGGTATCTCATGGAAGTAAAAATTGAAAGAAAGTATATTTTGGAATTGACTGAGGAGGAGGCTGTATGGTTGAGGGGACTTGTCCAGAACCCCTATCCTACCCAAGGCAACCCTGAGCAGGACCCAGATAAAGAAGACCCTCTTGATAGGGAGATGCGAAAGAGGTTGTGGGGAGCTTTGTCACGTGAGGCTTAAGGAGGTCTGAGCATGCAAAAACCTGATAGGATGATAGAGAGGCGGATAGTGATTGGGATGATAGTTAGCACTGATTACCTATCTAGGGTGTCCAGAATTTGGTCCCCTGCTTTTTTCACCTCAGACGCTGCACGAATTATCAGCACTTGGTGTATGGAATATTTCAACAAATATGCTAAAGCCCCCAACACAGACATAGAAGCCATATTCTATGACAAACTGGCATCTAAAAAAATCCCCCAAGATTTAGCTGAGGAGTTTGAGGAGGAGATTTTACCAGGGTTGTCAGAGGAGTATGACAGGGAGGGGAAGTTTAACTCGGGTTACCTCTATGACCAGACAGTAAAATATTTTAAAGCACAACAACTCCGCCTCCACAGCCAACAGATACAACAGCTTACTGAACAGGGACGGTATGATGAGGCAGAGAAGCTGGCGCAAGAGTTTAAACCCACTGTGTTAGATGAGGTTAGCATCGGGTTGGATTTAGCAAGTGAGGAAGCACAGGAGCGGGTAGAACGGGCGTTTAATGCTGAACTCCAGCATCTAATCAACTACCCTGGTGCATTGGGGGACATGTGGAATGACCATTTGGTGAGAGGGGGCTTTGTGGGATTGATGGGGCCTGAAAAGCGGGGGAAGACCATGTGGTTAATAGAGCTAGCTATGCGTGCAGTGAGACAAAAATGTAATGTGGCTTTTTTTGAAGCAGGGGATATGTCTGAGCCACAAATACTGAGGCGGATATGTATCTATATAGCTAAGAAATCAGATAGACTGCGGTATTGTGAGGAGTTTTATAAGCCTGTGGGGGATTGTGCTAAGAACCAGTTGGACAAATGCCAGCGGTCTGACCGTAACTGTAATTTTGGTGCATTGGCTGAGGTGTTTCCTAATACATCTGTGAAAGATCTGAGGGGGCAGTTGAAATATGATGAGCTGGTAGAGATAGTAAAAGAGAACCCAGACTATGAGCCTTGTGATAGTAGCAAATGTGATGAGCGGGTGGGTAGTATTTGGTTGGTGCGTGTGCCTAAAAAGAGGCCACTGACAGGGCAAGAGGCAAAGAAGCATCTAAAAAAGTTTTTTACTAAATACAAACGCCATTTTAAACTGATGGTCTATCCAGCAGACACACTAACAGTAGCGGAGATGAAGAGGTGTCTTGATGTATGGGAAAGGCAGGAGGGGTTTGTGCCTGATGTGATTTGTGTTGACTATGCGGATCTCTTAACAGCACCAGTAAGGGAGTTTCGCCACCGACAGGACTACATCTGGAAAAACTTGCGGGCATTGTCTTTGGAAAGACATTGTCTAGTGTTAACAGCCACACAGGCAGATGCAGAAAGCTATAAAGCTAACCGTTTACAGCTGTCCAACTTCAGTGAGGACAAGCGTAAGTATGCCCATGTGACAGCTATGTATGGGCTAAACCAAGACCCAGAGGGAAGGGAGAAAGAGTTAGGGATAATGCGGATAAATGAGCTAGTAGTGAGGGAAGGAGAGTTTAGCCCTGTTAATGAGGTGACGGTGCTTCAGTGTTTGAGAATGGGGCGGGCTTTTTTGGAGAGTTATAAATAGAAAATTTTATCATTAAGGAAATGGGGCAGAACGAGTATAATAAATATAGAGGAGAGGAATAAAGGAGGAGCAAAAATGAAAAAGACAGAAATTACGAAGGAAGAGTTAGCTTATGTGGCAAAAGAGATGACAGAGTACATGCAACTAGAGCCACCAATTGAGGTTGATGGAAGTATAGAGGAGCTAAAAAGTGAAGTAGAGGAGGCTGCTGAGCTGATTGAGGAGGGGGATGAGTTTACGGAGAGAACAATAAAGGTGTTAAAGGCCTTAGGGGTGGACTTGCCTGAAGGGATTGGGGTGAAAAAGACCCAAGAGGAGAGCAAAGAGGACGCCCCAGTAAGTAAACCCCCAGCACCAGTTAAGAAAGAGAAAAAGAAAGAGGAAAGTCCACAGAAGGTAAAAATGTCAAAACCAAAGCTACAGGTGGTAAAGAAAGCTCAACAAGGGCAAAAAACACGGGCACAGGTGATGGCTGAGATAGTAAGGAGTACAAGGAAGAAACCACTTAGCACTAAGGAAATGATTGAGAGGATGAAAAAGGTATATGGTGGAAGTGAAAAGGAAGCTGTGTATCAGGTTAGGCATTACATTGGGTTATTGGTGGCGCTTAGCCTCCTGTCTGTGAATGATAAAGGCAAATATACATATACTATTACTTCCTAGCTAACTGCATATGAGAGAGCTTGGCCATAAAGGGTTTTTTGACATAAAACCACACCAGAGGGGGCTTGCTGGGCAGTTTTTACTCCCCCCCTTCTCTGTCCTCCACACCTACACGGGTGAGTGGAAGAGGAGGAAACAACAATGGCTTGCACTTGGGATTAAGGGGGAAGTAGGAAGAGAATGTAGAGTTTATACTAATCGTGAGTGGGTAAGAAAAAAACTACCACATGAAAAAGGGCTCTGTGTGAATTTAACTGCAGGAGGGGTTAGTGTATTTGACCCTGTCCTATGTGAGCTAATGTATAGTTGGTTTTGCCCTAAAGGTGGTGGCATCTTAGACCCCTTTGCTGGTGGGTCAGTGCGTGGTGTGGTGGCCTCTTGTATGGGGTATAAATACTATGGCTGTGAGATCTGCCCTGAGCAAGTGCAGGCTAATAGAGAGCAGGCAGTTGAGATTTTTGGAAGGTATGGAGTAGATAGCTTAACACCTGTTCAATATATTATAGATGGTGTTTACTTAAAAAGGGATGATTATTTTAATGTTTTGGGTTTGAGGGGTGGGAAAGTAAGGACGGCGTACACTTTGTTGAAGAAGGCAGATAGCAACACTATTGTAACTGCTGGTGCAAGGCAGAGCCCACAGATAGCAATTGTCTCTGCATTATCATATTGGCTAGGCAAAACCTGCCATTGTTTTGTCCCAACTGGTGAAGAGACAGAGATGATTAATATAGCAAGGTATTTTAAAGCAAAAGTACATAAGGTAATGCCAGGCCGTAACAGTGTCCTCATATCAAGAGCAGTAGAGTTTGCCAAGAAAAGAGAGTTTTGCTATATCCCTTTTGGCATGGAGTGTGAGGAGGCAGTTGAGGAGACAGCAAAACAGGTGCAAAACCTCCCTTTTGATAAAATCAATAAAATTGTCCTCCCTGTTGGTTCAGGTATGAGCTTGGCTGGGGTTATTACTGGGTTAAAGAGACTTGGTATTAAAAAGAAAGTATTAGGTATTGTAGTAGGTGCAAACCCAGAAAGGAGGCTTGATAAATTTGCACCAAGCTGGGAGGACTATGTTGAGCTCATCAGAGTGGGTAAGCAGTATCATGAGGAGGAGAGAGTGGATGAGAAGTGGGGTGTTCATTTTGATAAAATTTATGAAGCTAAATGTTTAGGCTTCGTAGAAAAAGGAGACCTGTTTTGGGTTGTTGGTATGAGACCTAAACTTGAGGAGGTTGTGGGTGAGAATTACCCAAAGTGGATTGTTGGTGATAGTAATAAGGTGTTAGATGGGCTGATAGAAAAGGGGGTAAAGTATGATTTTATCTTTACCTGCCCACCATATGGTAATTTAGAAGTGTATAGTGACTTGGAAGGTGATATTAGTAATATACAAAGTTATGATAAGTTTTTGGAGGCTTACAGTAGTATAATCCATAAGGCTTGCCATTGTCTAAGGCAGAACCGTTTTGCTTGTTTTGTGGTAGCTAACTATAGAGATAAAAAGGGGTTTTACCATGATTTTGTGGGTGATACCATACGGGCATTTGAAGAGTGTGGGGCGCATTTTTATAATGAGTTGATTTTGGTGACACCCCCGGGTAGCCTTCCTGTGCGTGCAGGGAGGGTCTTTAGTAGCACAAGGAAGGTAGGCAAGATGCACCAGAATGTTTTGGTTTTTTATAAAGGTGATGTTAAAAAAATAAAAGAGATTTTTAAGTGAGAGGGGTAGTATATGTGGCCGTGCTGAGTTTTACCCTCCCTCCTCTACTACACCTCCTTCCCCTGTTTACAGACAGGGTTTAGGGAGTGGGTTTTGTAGGCACGGCCATTTTTTACAAGGAGGAACAAATGGAAAGAGAAAAGTTATTAAAAGCATTAGAGGTTGTTAGACCAGGGCTGTCAAACAAAGGTTTTATAGAGCAGATGGGTTGTTTTATTTTTACAGGGGATAGAGTGGTTACTTACAATGATGAAATTACCATTACCCACCCTCTACAAACAGGAATAACGGGGGCAGTGAGAGCAGAACAACTGTATAAGTTGCTTGGTAAACTACCTGACCACCGTATTAGGCTTAGGGCAACTGAAACAGAGCTGTTGGTGTCTGATGGGAAAATTAAAGCAGGCATCCCTTTACAAACAGAGATAGAACTCCCCCTTCTGGATTATAGCAAGATAAAGGGCTGGGTGAAAATACCAGAGGGCTTTTTAGAAGCAGTTAAATTTTGCCTCTTTTCATGTGCTAGAGACATCACCACCCCACAATTGTCTTGTATTTATGTTAATAAAAAAGGGGGGTCAGTGGAGTCCACAGATAATTTCCGTCTTACCAGGGTTAATGTGGGGGGGCTTGATGCGTTCCCTGCCTCTTTCTTACTCCCTGTCCATGCAGCGGAGGGAGTATTTGCCAATGAGGGGGGAGTGGAAGAGATAGCAGTGGGGGAGAACTGGGTGCATTTTAGGTTGGGTAACCAGTGTATGTTTAGTGCTAGGACTTATACAGAAGTCCAATATCCTAATCTTTCAGAGGTCATCCATCAGTTTGAACAAAAAAAAGAGAAGGTAAAAATCACTTTACCAAAAACCCTTCCTGACATCCTCCAGCGAGCAATGATATTTGCTGGTGACAGTGGGACTGAACGGGTTACAGTGTCTGTATTGTCAGGGAAGATGGAAGTGAGGGCAGAGGGAGTAAATGGATGGTTTAAAGAAGTGGATGAGGTGGACTATGAGGGGGAGACAGTAGTGTTTCGTATTAACCCTCATTATCTAGCTGATATATGTGAGAAGACTAATTATCTTGAGGTAACTGATAGGCTAGCAGGATTTAGAAGTGAAGAGTGGATACATATTGTGGCATTGATGTCTGAGAAGGAGGAGACATAGGCGGCCTTTTTTGTGTAGTAACCAATCAAAGGAGGTGTAATGATATGGGTTATGAGAGGGTTTACGTATACAAAAACTATGAGGACATTGTTGTGGTGGTAGCAGATAGCAAAGAACAAGCACAGGAGAAAATTAAGGAAAGGTTTGGGGGGATATATAATGCTAGACTAGAAGACATAAAAACATTGGATGAGTTTATAGAACAGTTTCGTATATGAAACTGAGAAGTGAAGAGAAAGAGAACAAGAGGGGACTAATATGAAAGAATGGGATTTTTTAGAAAGAATAGCTAATGAGCTTTTGCAAACCCTTTATCAAAGAATGTGGTTTAGGGGTTGGGATGTTTATAGTGAGGATTGGGCTGTTGAAAGAATAAAACATGCGCTGGAGAAGGCAATAGAGGAAAATAGGAAGGGAAAAATTTATGTATATGTGGATTTTGAGGATATAGCTGTAGCAATAGCAGACAGTAAAGAAGATGCATTAAAGAAATTCATGGAAAAGTCTGAAGGAATATGGGATGAGGTGGAATGTGTACTGGCGTTGGATGAGTTCATAGAGCGGTTTCTTGTAGGAAAAGCAAAAAAGTAGGAATACAAGTGGGCTTTTTCAACCTAGTAAGTGAAAAAACTAGAGGTGGCTGTGTTTCCTGTGGCTTATATAAAAATGCAACTAACCCCCAGATAAAGCCATACGGCCATTTTAAACTAGGCATTCTAAATGTAGGCCAAAGCCCTGGTGAGGTAGAAGATAGAAGAGGGAAGCCTTGGCAGGGGAGAGCTGGACGGGTGCTTAGACAGGCATATAGAGAGCTAGGGGTGTCCTTGTTCAGGGATTGCCTAAACATTAATGCAGTGAACTGCCGTCCAATAGACAAAAAAGGCAATAACAGAACCCCCACAAATAATGAGATTAACTGTTGCCGTCCACGAGTGCTGAGAACCATTAAGGAGAACCACCCCAAAGTGATTGTCCTCTTAGGTGGTGAAGCAGTGCAGAGTGTAATAGGCCATAGATGGAAAAAGGACTTAGGGGGGATAATGAAATGGAGGGGGTGGTGTATACCAGATAGAGACCTGCATGCATGGGTCTGCCCTGTCTTCCACCCCAGCTATGTTATGAGGCAGGAGAGGGAGGATGTGGCATGGACAGTATGGAGGCAGGATTTAGAGAGAGCTTTAGGTATGATACATACCCCTTTCCCCACTTTTACTGAAGAAAGAGAAAAGGTAAGAATAGTAAAACAACCAAGGGCGTTATTTGAAAAGCTGAGAAAAGAAACTCCATCTATGAACCCACCATACCTAGCCTTTGATATAGAGACAACTGGAATAAAGCCGTATGACAAACAAAACCATCAGGTAGTTTGCATGTCTTTTTGTAATAGCCCAGATATTGTTTATGTCACCCCAGCACCAATTGAGAGGGCTGATGTAGAGGCTCTAAAAAAATTGCTAGAGGATAAGAGGATTGGAAAGATTGCACATAATATGAAGTTTGAAGGAACATGGATGAAGGTAATGTATGGGATAGAGGTAAGAGGGTGGGTATGGGATAGCATGATAGCTGCACATGTTTTAGACAACCGCCCAGATATAACAGGGCTTAAGTTTCAGGTGTATATCCGTTTTGGGATACCAGATTATGATAGTGAGATTACACCATACCTGAGGGGAAAAGACCCCAAAAATGCTAACTCAGTGAATAGAATTATGGAGCTGGTGAGGTCTCCTGTGGGCTTTACTAAGTTGATGAACTATTGTGGGCTGGATAGCTTGTTTACTTACCAGCTAGCAATAAAACAGATGAAAGAGATAAAACAGTATGAGAAAGGTTATGGATTATTTCATAATGGTGCTTTAGCATTAATGCGAGCAGAGTGGGCTGGAATGAGGGTGGATGTAGAGTATTGTAAACGAAAAAAGAGACTTTTGTCCAAAAAGGTCAATTTCTACCAACATAAACTGGAAGAGACTAAACTGGCTCAGTTATGGAAAAAGAGATTTAGGGATAAGGTGAACTGGAACAGCAACCAGCAGTTATCCCATATTCTTTACCATGTCATGAAAATAACTCCACCCAAGCTAACTGCCACAGGGGCTGGTGCAACAGATAATGAGGCATTGGAAAAGATAAATGTCCCTGGGGTGGGTTTGATATTGCAGATCCGTAGACTGAAAAAAATCCGAGACACCTACCTAGAGGCTTTTCTGAGAGAACAAGTAGGGGGCTGGATGCATCCCCATTTTGACCTGCACACAGTGCGTAGCTACCGTAGCTCTAGCTCTTCCCCTAATTTCCAAAATATACCTAATCGGGATAGAGAGGCAATGAAAATATGCCGAGGGGCTATATACCCACGGCCAGGGCACTTGATATTAGCCCCTGATTTCAGTGGGATAGAGGTGATGGTTGCCTGCTGTTACACAAAGGATGAGCGGCTGATTTATGATGCTGTCCATGGGGATATGCATAGGGATATGGCAATGGAGCTGTATATGTTAGATAGCCTAGACAAACACCACCCTGGTGAAAAGAATTTCCGCCAAGGGGGGAAGAACGGGTTTGTATTCCCCCAATTTTATGGAGATTATTATATGAACTGCGCCCAGGGGCTGTTAGAGTGGGCGAAAGTGGCATATCGCAGGGATGGCACACCAGGGTTGGTGCATCTTCAGGATAAAGGATTGGTTAAGTTGGATAAAAAAGGTGAGATAAAAAGCTGTGATAAATTTATTGAGCATGTACGGGCAGTGGAAGACCAGTTTTGGAATGTAAGGTATAAAGGGTACACAGAATGGAAAGAGAGAACCTGGAGGGAATATCAAAAGAAGGGCTATGTGGAGATGTTTACTGGATTTAGATGTGGCGGGGTGATGCGGAGAAACGAAGTATTAAACATCCCCATACAAGGCTCAGCTTTTCACTGCTTGTTGTGGTCTTTTATTGAAATTGGCAGGATAAGTGAAGAGGAAGGGTGGGATAGCAGATTATTCGGGGAGATACATGATGAGATGCTGATTGACACCCACCCAGAAGAACTTGAACATGTAAAGAAGACAGTAGAGAGGGTAACCACGGTAGAGCTACCCAAGGCTTTTTCATGGATAATTGTTCCATTGAAAGTAGAAATAGAAGTACATCCTGTAGATGGTTGTTGGGCAAAGAAAGAAAGTCATTAAGGAAATGGAGAAAAATGAGTATAATAATATAGAGGGGTAGAAATAAGTGAGTGCCCAAAATTTTGAAATAGGTGACATTGTAGAAATTTTACCTTGTCTATTAGGGGAAATATATGATATTGTGGGGAGAAGGGCAAAAGTGATTGGATTTATTTCCTCTCCCAACATAACAACTGCAATTAAAGTAGAGATAGGTGATAGCATATTCTTTCTGCATCCAATGGAATTAAAGAAGATTAAAGGAGGAAGTTATGAGTAATGAAAAAATGGCAATCAGGAAAGATGACCCAAGAGAAAGGTATCTTTATGATGCTGAGTTTAGGACATTGGTTGATGCTATGTTAAAACTTGTTGAGAACTGTCAATTTACTCCTTTTGAATTAAGACAGGCTCTTGTTTTGGCTCTTATAAAGTATGAGGAACTGACTTTGAGGGCATCACCTTTTAAGTTATCTCCAAAGATAGATATTTTATGGGGAAATGAAAAATAAACATTATTTCAATAAATAAAGGAGAGCTTATGAGTAAAAAAATAGATGATTATTTAGATTTGAATGTTAGAGATAATGGTCCAAGCATTATCATTGAAGGTAGTTTTACCTTCAAAACAATACAGGAATTTCACAAAAATGTATACTCTCAGTTTGAAGAAGAGCTAAGGTATATGTCAAAAATGACATTATTGAATGAAATCATGGAATTAATTACCAAAGAAATCAAGGAGAATGGTGACAAGATATTAGAAATCTCAGGTAAAGTACTGAAGAGCAGGATGTTTGGTTCAGATGAAGAGCAATTAAGAGAAATAATGAATCTGGTACAGTTAACTTTACTCATGTTAGTAAGAAAAAATGAGGATATGGCTGAAAAATAAAGGAGGATATAATGGGCAAAGAGGGAAAGATAACAGTGGAGAGGTTAGTGGAGTTAAAAACAGAATTGGAAAAGGAGATAAAGGAATACCTATGTGCTAAATTCTATGATTTTCAGCAGAAGACTGGAGTACCTGTGTCTAACATTCATGTTTCTTTCTATGGCCTACCCCGTCACCTCTGTTCTAGTAATCCCTGGCAGAAGCATTCTATTTCAGAAAGAATGGATGACAATTCTCTAAAGGGAGTTGAGGACGTCACAGTAGAGCTAGATATTGACAGAGTGGGGGAAGTTTAGATGGCTTTATACTTAAAATACAGGCCAAAAGAGTTTGATGAAGTATATGGGAATGAGCAAACATTAGAGACACTACAAGAGCTGTTAGCCAAACCCAACCCTCCCCATTCATACTTACTTCATGGCCCAACTGGATGTGGAAAGACTACATTGGCAAGGATAATTGCCAGAAAACTGGGGTGTGAAGGGAATGATTTCAGGGAACTAGATACGGCAGATTTCCGTGGGATTGACACCATAAGGGAAATCCGTGAACATATGCAATACCGTCCGCTGCAGGGGAAGTGTAGAGTTTGGCTTCTTGACGAGGTCCACCAAACAACCAAGGAAGCCCAGAATGCATTACTAAAGGCACTTGAGGATACTCCCCGTCATGTTTACTTTATCCTCTGCACCACTGACCCACATAAACTCCTCCCTACTATCAGGGGGCGTTGCAGTGAGTTTTCTGTTAAACCTCTCAGTGACAGGGACATGAAAAGCTTGTTACACAAGGTGGTAAAAGCAGAGGGGGAGAGGTTAAGCAAGAAAGTATATGACCAAATAATACAGGACAGCCAAGGGCATCCGAGAAATGCTTTACAAATACTGGAACAAACGCTAGCCGTCCTGCCAGAGAAACGCCTTGAGGTGGCTAAGAGGGTAGCGGAGAAGCAGTCGCAGACTATTCAACTATGCCGTGCCCTTTTGGATGGCTCTCCATGGACTAAAGTGATGCAAATATTGAAAGGGCTGAAGGAAGAGGACCCAGAGGGGGTGAGGCGAGCAGTGTTGGGGTATTGCCAAGCAGTGTTGTTAAATGGTGAAAACAATCAGGCTGGGGTGGTTATGGAGGAGTTTATTGAGCCTTTTTATAATAGCGGTTTTGCAGGTTTGGTGTTTGCTTGTTATTCAGTAGTGATGGGGGGTGGAAGTTGAAAGAAATTAAAAGAAAAAATAACAAAAAAAGGAGGAAATTATGAAAATTAAAAGAGAAATAGCAAAAATAATTTACTCCATCACACCTTCCTACTCTTCTGGACAGGAAGATTTAAGAAAAATAGAAGAGCTTACTAAGCTTTTTAAGTCCTATGCTCGTTCATTAGTACCTGATATACAACATTATGATAATGATGATGTGAAGAATCCTGACCTCCAATTCAGAGTTATTTGTGCATATAAAGATGGTTACAATGCATGTAGGGAAGAAATATTGAATTCAATAAATAATGAAGAGGATAGCTCTCTTATTATAAAAGATGGGTGGAAAATAAACAAAGAAGGTAAGATTGAAGTCCAAACTGGGCTGGATAAACGTGATGGTAAATGGGGTACAGGCAAGTACTGTAGATTTGAAGGAGATAAATAGAATGAAATGGCCAAAGTATAGGTACAAATACAAAGCCTATCCTGACGCACTTTTATCTCTGCAGTTCCGCAAAGATGGAAATGGAAGGCCAATATTTTCTATTACTAGCAACTTAACTAAGAGAAGGCATCTTGATGACAGTTTTACCCAGTTAAGCTACCCAAAGTTTGGACGGGACTTAGCTCAAGCAGATTTTTTAAGTGAACAAGACAAGCTTGCTTTAGACCTTTTTTGTAAGTCTTATTTGGAATGTAGAAGGGAAACGAAAAGCAAGGAGAATAAATAAATGGATTGGGCAGAAAAAGAAGTAGCAAGTCTGGAATTAAGTAGGAGGCTAAAAGAATTAGGGTTTCCTCAAAATAGGGAAGGCTGGCACTGGGTAAAAACTACATATCCTATTAAATGGGTATTAGCAATTATGTTAGATGGAATATGGTTGAGTGCGAAAAACTATATTACAATTAAAGATGAAGTAATAGAAGAAATTGTTAAAGCTCCTACCTGCCCAGAAATGGGTAAATGGTTACCGCTTTATTTAGATGTGAGAAAAGGCGTTCTTTCTGCTGAGGTTCATAGATTGCATCTGTATAGAACTTATGATGGTTGGTGTATTTCCTATGGGGCATTAAGCCGATGCGCATTTACTCTTCCTAATGCTTTTGCTGAAATGTTGATATATTTAGTGAGAAATGAATATATGTCTTTCAGCCAAGGAGAGATAAAGATAATCCCCCTATTGCGAGAGGGGGGATATTAAACAAAATAGACAGGGAGGATAAATAATGGACTTTGAAAAAGACATAAACATAGATGAGCAGGCATTGGATGTGGAATGGTTAGAACAGCCTAGGATAACTCTCCAGTATGCCAAGTGGGTAGCAGATTTGGAGGAGAGGAAAGACAGGGCAAAGGAGTTAGTGGAGGTGATGAAAGCAGAGCTAGATAAAGATATACGGAGCAATCCTGATAAGTATGGATTGGCTAAAATTACTGAGGGGGCTGTTCAAAATACTATTATTCTGCAACCAGAATACAGAGAGGCCCAAGAGGCTTACATTGAGGCTAAGCATGAGAGTGATATTGCAAAAGCTGCAATGAGGGCAGTGGATACAAAGAAGATGGCGTTGGAAAACTTAGTAAAGCTGTTTGGCCTTTCTTACTTTGCAGGACCTTCTGTGCCACGAAATCTAGCAGAAGAAAGGGCAAAGAAACAGAAAGAGAGCAACCAAAAAGTGGCTAGGGCTATGAGGAGAAAGAAACAATGAAATGGTGGTTGATTGTAGTTGGAGTGGTTATCTGTCTGCCTTTTTATGCCTATGTGCTTAGTAAACATATTACATTGGGTAAATTAATGGCATATAGGGTGATTTTAAAGATGGGCAAGGAGAAAAAGGATGAAGATAGAGGAATTTGAGTTGGAGAGAAATGAAGAAGGAGTACAAGTCTCAATGACTATTGCGTTGGAGACGAACGTCAGATTTAAGGTTCCTAAATCCTTGGGTTCCTTGGAAGTGGTTAGAGGGGCTGATGTTGATGAGGAAGGAAAGCTAAAGGGGATGGTGGAATTTGACAAATTGTGGATAGAAACAAAACATATAGATAATTTTACTGATGTGAGACGAGCAGTTACAGAAATCAGAGGGTTGATTAGGGAAATCTCTCTTGCCGAGAGAGCGGCGATGGATACCTGTTTGCTTATTGAAAACTATATAAGAAAGGAGTTGCAGGAATATTTAATAAAGGAGGACAAAGATGAGAAAGAAGAGGAGAAGTAAATTCAGAGACAGGGTGGCTGCAGATGCACAGAGGCAACGTAACCAGCGGTCTCAATACGGTCATCTTCAGTTACCTAAAGGGATACGGATGTTTAGGGAGGAGCCTAACACGAGGGTTAAGTTAGACTTCTTACCGTACCGTGTCACTGACCCACATCACCCTGATAGGGATGAGGAGCTGGGGATAGCTGTGGAGGGGGAGCTTTGGTATAAACGCCCTTACAAGTTGCACCGTAATATTGGCATAAATAATGAGACAATAGTTTGCCCTACCAGTGTTGGTAAACCCTGCCCAATTTGTGAGTATCGGGCAAGATTGTTGAAAGAAGGGGGTAAATGGGATGATGATGCGGTGAGAGCACTCAGACCAAGTGACCGCAACCTGTATGTGGTGATCCCTCTAGGGCATAAAGAGTATGAAGAGAAACCACATGTCTGGGACATCAGCCAAGCATGTTTTCAGAAGGCATTGAATGAGGAGTTGGAGGAGGATGAGGACAGGGCGGTGTTTCCTGATTTAGAAGAGGGGTATACCTTGCGGATACGGTTTAGTGAGGAGAAGTTTGGGAAAAATACCTTTGCTGACACATCTAGGATTGATTTTATAGAGCGGGATAGTGTTTATTCAGAAGACATCCTAGAGCAGGTACCAAACCTAGATGAGGTTCTTACCATCCTTCCCTACAAGGAGATAGAAGCCAAGTTGTTTGATATGGATAGCGAGCCGACAGAGGAAGAGGAAATGGGACAGGAAGAGGTCAAGAAAGAAGAAGAGGAGGATGTACCTCTTCAGCCTAGTAGGTATAGGAAACCAAAAGAAACTAAGAGAGAGATAGAGAGAGAAGAGACAATCCGCAAGCCTAAGTCTAAGAAGTGTCCATATGGCCATGTCTTTGGGCAGGATTGTGAAGAGTTTGATGATTGTGATGATTGTGAGGTATTTGATGACTGCTTTGAACAAAGAGAAAAAGAAGAAAGAGGATAGGGATATCCTGCTGGTTTTACCCAAACGAGATAGTAGCACATATCTGACAGGAAAATATATAGGGGCTTTTGTCCCAGTAGAGGTGTCTGATAGTCTCCGCTTAACTGCGCTGGTTGAGGGTGAGACTTTGCAGGGGGTTGTACAGAGGAGGCTACAAGAGGGAAGTAATATAAAGACATCTATTGACCAGATGGTAGAGGCACTTTGTAGGACATGGGAAGAGATGCAGGGGAGGGTAAGGGTTGGGGTGTTTGAGGAGTGTATTAGATACAGGTTGGGTAGGAAGGGAATTAGCAAAAGAGTTATAGAGCAAATAGTAAGCAAGGTGAGGAAGCATTGTGAAAAAAAGAAAAAGAAAAAGCCTAACAGTTGAGCAAGTGAAAAAACATGCCCAACAACCTGTGGGGAAAACCCCCCAGTATGAAGGGGATATAGAAAAGATAATTAGCACTGGATCAACTCTTTTAGACCTAGCCATTTCAGGCGGTAGGGTGCATGGAGGGGGAATACCTGCTGGGATAATGGTAGAAGTGTTTGGGCCAAGTAGCACTGGTAAGACTGTTTTGTTGTGTGAGATAGCGGGGAATGTAAAAAGGCAGGGTGGGCAGGTGATGTTCCATGACCCAGAAGCCCGCCTAAATAAACAGTTTGCCAGGTTGTTTGGGTTAGATGTGGAGGAGATTGAGTACCAGATACCAGATACTGTCAGTGAGGTGTTTAAACCCATCAGAGAGTGGGACCCAAAACCGAGGGGAAAAGTACATGGAATTTTTGCTGACTCATTGGCAGCACTCACTACAGAGATGGAAGAAGAGGGGAAGGACTCATATGGGATGAGACGTGCGCGGGAGTTTAGTGAGCAATGCAGGTTGACATGTAGAGAGTTAGCTAAAAAAGGCTTCCTTATGGTCTGCTCAAATCAAATCCGTCAAAATATAGATGCAGGGTCTTTTGGCCCAAAATACAAGAGCCCAGGGGGGGAGGCAATTGGCTTCTACTCTAGCCTCCGCCTGCGTTGCCTTAATGCTGAAAAGATTAAAAAAAAGAAGAGGATTGGAGGCAAGGAAGTCGTCAGAGTGGTGGGGATAAAGACAGAGGTGGAGGTGTTTAAGTCTAGTGTGTGGAAACCCTACCACACTGCACCATTGTATATCTTATATGACTATGGGATTGATGACATCCGTGCTAATCTCCGTTTTCTTAAGTCAACACTAGGGGAAAGTGTGTATAAGGTAGGGGGGAAAGAATTGGCAAAGAGGATTGAGGAGGCAATAGCAATTGTCGAAGAGGAAGGGTTGGAAGAAGAATTAAAGAAGGAGGTAATTAAGATATGGATGGAGGTAGAGAATCAATTCACTGTCAACCGAAAACCGAAGGTGAGAGGGTAAGGTATAGTTATCACCTAGCACTATTACGGATTCAGCACATAATAGATGAGATAAAAAAGACTTTGTGGGTTCTATATGAAAAAACAAATGGTACCCCTCATTGGGTTAAGGGGATAGAAGGCGTATGTGAGCAGCTTTTAAATGTCCAGAAACAGCTGGTGGAAATGGAATCAAAGATTAAAAACAAATGAGAAAAAGAAAGATTACCCCCCAGTCTGCAAAGGCCAAAGCAAGGCGGTTACAATCTTGGGTGGCAAAACAGATAGCAAAAGTAACAGGTTTTCCTTGTGGAAAGGACAAACCAGTTGAGCCACGGCCTATGGGCCAAAGCGGGCCTGATGTCCGTCTGGAGGGACAGGTACTTAAGGTTTTTCCTTTTACAGTTGAGTGTAAATGGCAGGAGACATGGTCAATCCCAACATGGATACGACAAGTAAAGAAGAACCAGATGGAGGGGACGGACTGGTTGTTGTTTTGTAAGAAGAATAGGGAGCGTGCAGTGGTGGTGATGGATGCAGAGAGGTTTTTTGCTTTATTCCTAAAAAAATGGAGATGAGGGGAAAAATGATTAAATCTGTTACTATACAAAACTTTCAAAGCCATAAAAATACTACACTAGAGTTTTCAAAAGGGGTAAATGTCATTGTTGGGCTTTCTGATGCAGGAAAATCAGCTATCTTCCATGCAGTGAACTGGGTAATAACTAACAGGCCTCTAGGGGATGCTTTCAGAAGTGATTGGGGCGGAAAAACAAGGGTAGAGCTGACCTTAGACCCAGGTGGTAAAGTAGTACGAGAGAAAGATAAAAATAAGAACCAATACCTCATTTACCCAGCCCAAGATGATGACCCCCTAGTGTTAGAAGGGTTTGGCTCTGAGCCACCAGGAGAAGTTAATATACTTATGAACATGGACAGTATCAATATACAAAACCAAGCTGACCCACCATTCCTTCTGATGAGTAGCCCAGGGGAGGTTGCACAAATGCTAAACAAGGCGGCCTCCATTGATGACATTGACCGAGTTACTTCCAGCCTACGAAGTACACACCGTCGGCTACAACAGGCAGACCAGACAGACCAAGAAAGACTGGAGGAATACAAAAAGGAGCTGGATAAATATGCAGAGTTGCCAAGGTTGGAAAAGGAGATAGGAAGGCTGGAGCAGCTAGAACAGGATAAGAAAGAGATGGAAAGGCAACTAACAGAACTAGATGATCTGTGTGAACAGTGGGAAGATTTGGAAGAGCAGTTGCATAAGACAGAAGGGGTAGAACAGAGTCTAAAGTTGCTGAGCGAAGTGGAAAAGCAGGCAGAGGAATGGAGAGGGGTAAAAGGGCGATATGAGCAACTAAGAGGGTTGTATAGGGATGCTATTACATTAGAAAGAAAACTAAGGAAAATAAAGAAGATAACTATTATCACAGAGCGGTTTGAGGAGACAGAGAAAGCATATCAGGCATGGGTAGAGGTAAAAGAAGAGAGCAAAAGGTTGATGGATTTAGAAAGGAAAGGAAGACAAATCACACAAAGAATTGAGACATGTGAAAGAGAGGCAAGCAGGCTAAGTAAGGAGTTTCATGCTTTATGCCCAGATACCTGCCCACTTTGTGGTGCCCCTATGAGAGTGAAAAAAAGACATTAAGGAAATAGGGAAGAGCGAGTATAATAATATAGAGGGGGGTAAATTTGGTAACAGCAATCTTAACAGCAGACATTCACCTTTGGGACAACCCACCATCCACCCGCATTGATGATTTTCTAGTTGCACAAGAGAGAAAGCTCAAATTTTTAAAGGAACTTCAAGCCAAATATAAATGTCCAGTTATTGATGCAGGGGATGTGTTCAATGGATGGAAAGCATCACCGTGGGTTACCCTACTAGCCTACCATCTTTTACCTACCCCTTTTATCACCGTCCCTGGTAATCATGACCTACCTGAACACTCTATGAAGCTGTATGAGAAATCATCCTTGGCATTGTTAGAAAAGGTGAGGAAGGGAGTAGCTGTGTTAAGTAGTGGTGGGGAAGCCTGTTTGCAGGGGTATACTGTTGCTGGGTTTGCCTATGGGGAGAAGTTGGGAAGGGTGGATGGGGATATAGTTATAATCCATGATTTAGTATATCCTACAGGGAAACCTCCATGGCCTGGTGCTGAGGGGTACGAGGCTAGGAAGTTATTTGAACTGTTCCCCCATGCAAAATTAATCCTTACTGGACATAACCATACAGCTTTTGTTGAGGAACATGAGGGTAGGTTGTTAGTTAATCCTGGTTCTATGATGCGTCTGTCCATAGACAAGGCAGACTATAAACCACGGTGTTATTTGTACTATGGCAAACAAAATAGGGTTAGGGCTGTGTATTATCCGATTGAGCAGGGGGTATTTGATTTAACCCACCGTGCTGCCATGGAAGAGAGAAAAAAGAGGATGGAGGCGTATATAGAGAGGATGAATATGGGAGTAGGGTGGGGGGTACAGTTTTCTTTTAGGGCTAATTTAGAGCAGTTTTTTAAGGAAAACAAGATACCAAGGTTAGTAAGGGAGGTAATATGGAAACATCTAGAGAGCTAGGACAAAAGTTGCTAAGGCTAAAAGAACAGTTAGAGCGAAAAAAAGCAGAGAGGACAGAGCTACAGGGTCAGTTAAAAAGTGTAATGGAAATGCTGAAGAGGCAATATGGGGTAAAGACGCTAGAAGAGGCAAGGGCGAAAATGGAAGAGCTGGAAAGGGAAGTAAGAGAGTATGAGATGGAAATTTACAAGGGGTTAGAAAAGATAGAAGAGTTGTTTAATGAGATAGAGGAGTGAAGAGATGGCTTTCAAAACAGGGGATAAAGTAAAAATTATTCCATCAAAAGTTACCAAAGTATTAAAAATAAGAGGGCTAATCGGAACAGTAAAACATGTAGGGGATGGGCAAGCAATTGTTAACATACCCAGTAAGGGGGATTACCCTTTATTGTTCAGTGAAATAAGAAAGGTGAGAAGGTAATGGAGGAGATTACAACTGTTCGGAATAGACTAGAACAATACAAGGGAAAGAGACAACAACTGGAGCAGATGGTAGAGGAGGTCTCAAGTGAGCTGAAAGCCAGGAAAAGACTGTTGGACAGATATGAGCGGGCATTGGAGATAGTAAAAGTGGTGGGGTTGCAGACCCAGAAACAGCTTGAATATCATCTTGCTGAGCAGGTTAGTTTGGCTTTGGCTGCAGTCTTTGACTACCCGTATGAGTTCAAGGTTAGGTTTCAGGAGAAGCGGGGGAAAACTGAGGCAGAACTTCTACTGGCAAGAAATGGAATGGAAATACACTCCATGAAGTTTGTTGGGGGTGGAGTGAGGGATGTTGCATCACTGGGATTACGGGTGGCTTACTGGGCTATGAGGCAAGATAGAAAGACAAGGCCAGTGTTTTTACTGGATGAACCTTTTGCCCACCTGAAGGGTGAGGAGGCCAATTATAGGGCATTGGCTTTATTGCAGGAGATGTCACAGAAGCTTGGTATCCAGATATTAATGGTGAGTGATGAGCGTGTTCCCCGTGAGGTTATTTCAGACACTGCTGACAGGGTGTTTGTGGTGGAGATGAGAAAAGGGGTTAGCAGGGTAAAGAAGGAGGGGAAGGAAGATGCCTAAGATGAAACTGTATGTATGGCCTAAAGTGGTGGCATTAAGTCAATATGATGATGGTATTGCTTTTGCCTTAGCTCCAGATAAAAAGAGCGCAGTAGATGCCGTCCTCAAAAAGTTTAAGAAGGAATCCAGATATTGGCAAGATGATTATGCACGTTTGGCTAAGGAACTTGAGGAGACAGAGCCCCTTATTGTTGAAAACATAGAAGGGTTTTGGGTATATGGGTCAGATTAAGTTTAGGGGGGAGGCATGAAGGAGAGGTTTGAAAATGAATATAGATTATAGTAGCTATGATGATAAAGGTTTGGTGAATGTGTATATATTTAGTTATCCTGATGATGATAATGCTACAAAGCTGGAAGGGGAGTTAAGAAAACGAGGATTGTTTGAATGGGCACACCAAATGTTTAATAAGCTATATGAAATATTTAATGATGAGTGGGATAAAAGAGTGAATGAGGTTAAAACATGAAGAAAGATTTAAAATACTATTTAAATTTGCCTTATACTATCAGAATATTCAAATACATTGAATACAATGGCAAAGAATATTTTGGTGCAGAAATACCTGAGTTGCCTGGTTGTGGAGCTGAAGGTAGGACTAGAAAGGAGGCTCTAAAAAAATTACAAGAAGCAAAAAGAGCATGGATAGAAGTTAGCCTTGAAAGAGGATTGGATATTCCTGAACCAAAGAATAATGTAAACGTTGTTACTATATATGATATTGATACTACAAATATAACAGCTAGCATTGAAATAGGCAATAATAGCAGATGCAAGAAGGCAGAAATATAAGAAGTTAAAGAGAGAGTATAAAAAGGGGAAATAAAATGAAAAAAGATGCATTAGAAATGAGTAAAGCAATTCGTAGGGCAATTTTTGTCTATGAAGGAGCAAGATTACATGCAAGAATGCTTAATTGTCCAGTAATTCCTGAACCTTGGAATGAACGAGAGGAAGAATTTAAGTCACAATTTATTGAGCTTGTGGATGATTTAATTACAGGGAAACGAGTATTTTCTGACCCTAGAACCGCACATGATTCTTGGATGAAGAAGTATGAAGAAATGGGATGGATATTTGGTAAAGAGTATGACCCAGACAGAAAAATACATCCAGACCTTGTTCCCTATGAAAAATTAGACCCGAGAGAAAAGGTGAAGGATGATGTGTTTCTTACTCTAGTTAATATAGCAGGTGAATACATCTGGTAAGCAATGATTTACCCCCAACCTTCAATACAGCTTGTTGATACACCCATTGATTTGGGTACAGCAAGAATATGCTTTACTGAGAGGCAACTAGATTGGGTATTGGAAAAGAGGATTAGAGGGGAGATTGAAGAATTATGGGTGAAAATTAAATTTATCGGAATGAATACGAGAAAACATAACAAAGTGACGCTGATAAACGAGATGGTTGATAAGATTAAAAAGATGTCATTTGATGATAAATTGGCATTGATACCTAGATTGATTGAGAGTGAAACATATCTCTTTGCCATATTACTTGGTGAGCCTCAATACTATTTCAAGGAAGTTCTTTTTAATGACCCTAGAAGAAGGCATATCCGTTTTATTATTTGCAAGAGGTGCGGACAAATGCGTATTCATAAAAGTAAGGGGCTATGCGTTCATTGTTATGGATACCTCAAGCGAGACAAAAAGATTAAATATGGGATAAGAGAAGTGACAAGAGGCAATAAAGTGATTTGCACCCGTTGTAAAAGATTGAGAAAGCATCATAGTGCGGGATTATGCACAGTTTGTTATCATCATCTTAGAAGGAAAAAAGTGTGGAATAAGTATGTTGAGTTGTTAATAATTAAATTGTTAATGATTATAGGAGGCAAGAAATGGATATTGAAAAGGAATGTGACAAAATTGAAGAGGAAATAATGCAAGCTTCTGGATTAGATAACAATCAATATTCAAATGAAGAAATTAGAAAAGAATTTGAAGAATTTAAAAAAGATATGGCTGAAATAAAAGAATTCATAGAGAATTTTGAAAAGAAATTTACACAGTTAGTAGTTGAGCTTGCTAAGAGAGAATATTATAGGAGGCAACCATGAAAGAACTTACTAAAAAGCAGTATAATAAAATTTTGAAAGAACTTAGAGAGATTAAACAGATTATGGCTACAAAGAATGAGACTGCTAAAAACAAAGGTAATGAAAACAATAGAGAGATAAAGGACATCGTTGAAGATATAGGAGATATTACAGACAGGATATGTGAAAGAATTGATAGTATGTGCCATAAAATGAATGAAGCTATTCTTGAAGCGTATGGTATGCCAATTTCTCCTCGGAGAAGATGTAGAAATGTAACTCGTCCAATTTATTATAGGGAAGATGGTATCAATAGCACGAGGGCAAGAAGCACTAATTATATATATTAAAGAAATTATGGAGGCCATTATGAAAGAAATTATCTCACGCCAACTTAAATGGCAGAGGAAAATGTTGGAAGAGGGCAGGTGTATCATCTGTGGAAAACCTGCTATTCCAAAAAGTAAATATTGCGTGAGGTGTTGGCTAAATCAATACATAAGATATGCTAGCAGAAGGAAAAAGCCTGTAAAGTTTAAAAATTCAAAAACTGTTAGGGCATTGCAGTTGCTTGTAAATGAAGATTGGGAGAGGAAAAATAAAGTTGAGTATAGACCTTTTTCACCCATTACAGAATACGGGCTCGGACAATAGAGAGGAATTGAAAATGAAAAAAAGAGCATTAATTTGGGAAAAAGATTTTAATCTTGGCTTGTGGTTTATAACTAAAGAGGTAAAAGTTATAGAGGAAACGCCAAGAGCGGTAAAGATAAAGAAATTTATAGGAAGTAAATGGATACCCAAAAGAGGATTTGGTTTAAGAGTGGAGATGATAAAAAATGAGTAAGTATCATGGAAAGGAACTTAGATTATTTATCTCAAATAAAGAAGGCAAAGAATTATTTGAATGGGCTGATAAACTTAGCCCTACTCTTGCTGAAAAAGTTAAAAGTGCAGTTGCCCGTGCTTTATCTGGATGCTCTAATGGGTCTTTCCTTTGGAATGTTTTTTATTATTACCAGTGTGATGCTGAAAGAGTAAGGGAAGGATTAAGGGAACAATACAAAGAAAAAGGCACAATAGAAATGGGGAAGCGATGGGGATTTGATTATCATACAATACAAGAAGGACTTAAAGAATTAGGCATTGAAATTAAACCCAGAATATACAACAACGCACCATATGGATTAGCAAGCGAGGCATTTGAGAAATATGGTGGGATAGAAGCAGTTTTGAAACAATATAGTGTAACAAAATTCAGTAAAATTTGTAAACTCTCCGTTTCTTGTTTATTACAATATTTAAATAAACAGGGGTATTATTATGATAGAGAAGAGAGAAGATGGAAAATTAAATCTAATAAATAATCTCATTAGTGATGATTTTCTTAATTATGGTGCAGCAGTCTTTGCCCAGATAAAGATTGCAGAGGAAGTTATAGGTAAATATAAAGAAGATTATCCTCTTGTAGATAAGTGTTTTTTAGCTTTTCGTACAAGGCTCATTGAACCTGATTTTGCACCTTGGATTTTCCGTTCTCACTGCAAAGAGATTGCAGACAGACTGAAAAAAGTTGGAAAAAGGTGGAGTAAAAAGCAAATCTTTGGCCTAATGCAACCACCCACAAAAGCAGAGATTGTGTGCGCTCTTTCAAAGGCCAGTATGCTTGCACCATTGAGACGGGATGGAGCAGCATTGGCATTACACTATTTTAATGAGATTGCTAAAGAGGAAGGAAAGGAATTTAAGATTGAATATGTCCCAATATCTGATTTAGAACTGAAACAAGCAGAGGAAGAAATTGTCCATCATTTAAGCAAACTTGGTGAGGGAAGGGCTAAGATAGTTTGGGAGAGATTTTAGGAGGTAGAAATGGAAAAACATGACAAAGAGTATTTGGAGATGTGCCAAAAAGCAGGGGAGATACAGAAAATCTGGAAACCTAGAGCCGGAGATTGGGTTATAGACATCCAGAATGATAGTATATGTATAATCTGTTTAGTAAGGGGGGACAATCCTGATTATTTTTACCTTGTTGGTACTGACGCTGATAACCCAAACGATTTTTATCAACATTATATCTCAAAAGTTTATTGGCTCCCAACTCAAAGCCAATTACAAGAAATGTTAGGGATAGCTGATGATATAAAACCTGCCTTATTGGAGGAGATTACCCAGCTTAGGTATAAATATAATTATGAGAGTAGTAGTGGAGACGTCAGTCTGAATGGAGAAAAGTTGTGGTTAGTGTTTTATATGTGGAAGAAACATAGAAAATTATGGAATGTAGAAAAACAATGTTGGGAAAGGGAGATGTTCGATGAGGCTTTGAAGGAGAAAATTAGAAATGCTTTGTCTTATTGGGATGAGGATGAGAGCTTACTTTTGAATGATGGCGTGGAGGCAGTCATAAATGTTTTCAAAGAATGGATAAAAGAGAATAGGGGGGTGATTTTAAAGTGGCTAGATGAAAGGAGACTAACCGATGGCTAAAAGAAAGAGAAAAGCTAGAGAAATAAGATATTATTATACAGGGGAAGATGAGCATAAAGTTTATCGTGATCGTGCAATTATAAATGCACTTGGAAAGGCTCTTAAAGAGTGGGTGAGGGAAAGTAAAAAAGGCAGTAAAGGGGAGGATAGTAAATGAATACACTTTGTCTTTTTAAAGTAACAGTTAAGGGGTTTTGTGGTAAGCGATACAAAACTGTGTATGTAATATCTGATAATTTGGATGATGCTTATCAAACTTATAGGAATTTTTTGGATAATCAAGACTTGGGATTTGAACATGCAGGAGATAGGGAATTAGAGAAAATAGAGTTGGTAGCTAAACTTTACAAAGAAGCTGAAAGCGAATGTAAAATGTTATTTATATCAAATAGAATTAGTGAAAAGTTATGTGAAAGGGGCAAACTATGGGAAACAAGGTAAATCAGACAAAACCAGATAAAGAGTATTGGTTAATGATTGCTGGCCAAGTTCATTCAATTATTGCCTTGGTTCGTAGCTCTATTAAATTGGAAGATGTAGAGAGATTAAACCGTTTCTTGATGACTTATGAGGCAATAGCTTTGTTTAAAGAGGAATATCCCAAATTGGTAACGAGAGTGCGAATAATAGAGAATGCATTTAAGTGGTAAAGGGCTATGGGGGCGGATAAGGCTAAAGCTATAACCCTTTCTGAACTATGCACTCATATTTTCCCTCCTCCCAAGGGAAGAAAAGGAAAGGGGGTTTGTGTTTGGTGTGGGAAGGAAGTAGATGAGATGTTTGATATCAAGGTTTCTGATAATTTTATGGGGTGGTGTTATTTTTCATTTGGGGATTGTATGTGTAGGTATTGTTATGCTTTTTTCTCTAAACAGTCCTTCAGGAAAAAGAGTTGGGTGGCTACAAAGAGTGGAGTGAAATTCATAAAAAGAGATGAGATTATGGAGCTTCTCCTCCAACCACCAAAGCCCCCTTGGTTTCTATATATTACAAAAACAGGCCAAAAGCAGGGGTGGTTGCACTGTATTCATAAGGTGAACTTGTCTTCTTTCTCCTTCACAGTTGCCTTTGAGCCCTTTGATTTTCCAGTTCAGACAAACATCTCTGAGGTTCATGCTTTACATAATCTTCTATCTTTTCTGAGAGAGAGAAAAGTGACAAAAACAGAACTTTTAACTGGTGTGTTTAAGATGAAGACTTACGAGAGGGCAATAAAAGAGGGGTATGAAGAGGAGTTAAAAAGAGCTAAAAAATATGCAGGAAAAGGAATATGGGAGGTAATGTGTCATGTCATCAAATGATAAAGAGAGTAAACTGGTTGTCTTTTTAGCACTTGTTTACATGCGTGTTCCATGGGGGAAGATGCAGATGGGGAAGAATGTTTGGGATGTGTTTAACCACCGTGTCCGTGCTGCATCTAGAAAAGGGACTATGCAAGCATTTGCAAGCAAGTTATGTAACTATTTTGGGATACAGTCTCTGCCCCCAGAGGCTGTGCTCATTCTAGATGACCTTATCCCTGATCAAGAAAGAGTGCTAAACCTGCTATATATGGAACATATACCAATTTGCATGAGAGCAGTAATAAAAGCAAAAGAGATTAGAGAAGCTAAAAAAGAGAAAGAGAAAGAGAAACAACAGAAAAAGGAGGAAAAGAATGGGGAAAAATTACAAAACGGTCTGTGGACTGTGTGAGGCAAAAACCCCGATTTTTCATGGAGGAAATGAAAAAACAGGGAGCACCCCTATCCTTCGCACCATTATGATTTGGCATGAAGGGGGTGGGGTTAGCATCCCCTACATCCATGGGAATGCAGTGCGGGGAAAGCTGAGACGGATGATTATGAAAGATATGCTAGAGGTGGTTGGATACTCTGTGACAAACAAAAAGTTGCACCACTCTCTGTTTTCTGGTGGAGTGTTAGAGGGAACTGAAAAAACAAGTGGAGTTCTAGATTTAACATTAAGGAAAGAAATTGTGGACATGCTCCCCCCTATTTCTCTATTTGGCTGTGGGATAGGAAACCAGTTGATACAAGGGAAGCTTGTGGTTGGACATATGTGGCCTATTTGCAAGGAGTATAAAGCCTTTCTTCCTACTAGCTTCCAAGGTGACCAGCGGGCGCAGCAGCCTGTTCGTGTCTTTACAGATGAGTCTTTTATCACTAGGAGGGATGATTTGCGAGAGGAGAGGGAAAAAGATAAGCAGGCTGTCCAGATGAAAGTAGATTATGAGTGCTTTATCCCTGGGACAGCCTTTTACCATGAGTTCAAACTCCTTTTTACAAACGCAGTGGAGGAAAGTTGCTTTTCACGCTTGCTATCCCTGTGGAAAATGTATCCAAACGTTGGTGGCCGTGGGAGTTCAGGTGATGGGTTGTTAATTTTAAACTATGACTGGGAAGGCAAAGATGATGTATATATGGAACATTTAAGCACAAAGGCCAAAGAGATTGCATCCTTGTTAAAAAAACTGGAGGAAATGTTGTGATGATCCCCGTCTTATATGAAAAGCAAAGAGAGGAGATAGAGTATTTTGTTTCAAAGATAGAAAGGCAGAAACAGAAACAAAGGTTAAATAGATTTACCAATTTTAAAATCACTTTTACTCTCTCTTCTCCAATCTGCATCACCACCCCATGGCTTAATTTTGACAGCCTTATAGGGCATCTTATGACTATGGAGAGTTTGGATAGGGAGTATTTTGTTACGGATAAAAAAATTAACTTAGCAAAATATATGTCAGGTGGGGGGTTACCGTATGGGTCTTTATGGCATGAAGAAGAAGGGCTGGCTGTTCCAACAGTGAGTGTTGGATATTCAGAAGAACCTTTTGAACCTCGTGTAGAGGTTTTGTATAAGCGGTTTGAGGGGTATCATGCATCATTCAAAGGAAAGATAAGGGTTGGCTCTGGACATTTCCGTAACTTTATGATTCGTCATATTTATATCCCCATAAAAAAGGTTATTTTCTTTGTGAAAGGGGATAAAGAGTTTATCTACAACTTACTAAAGAGAAATCTATTTGCCCTTGGCAATGATGTTCGTGTAGGTTATGGGTTTATAAAAAATATGTCAGTCAGAGATATGGAGAAGGATTACTCTATTGTGATGAATGGAAAAGCTATGCGTCCGCTCCCTGTGGAATTCTGCAAGAGTTATGAAGAAGTGGCCCCTCTTCCATACAAACCACCGTATTGGGAGAAAAGAAATGTGCGGATGTGTGTACCCCCTTTTACTAGGTGTGAGTTGAAAGAAAAGTGGAGGAAGTATTACGGGTGATTAAGATTGAGGTTGCTTACCACCGTATGAACTCTGATGGAAACTTGACAAGATGCTACCGTACAATTTGGTCTCTTTGTGGTGCAACAACAATCCATCTAGTTTCATCCAAGGCACAACTGCGGAAACGATATTTATTTTCTGCAAAGGATAAGCACTCAATTATACGATATAGAGATTTGTCTTCCTTTTTCATGGCAAATAAAGGCAAACAGACAATTATTTTTGAGGTAAATGGTAAGAAGGGATTATCTGAATTTAAGAAGGATTGTATTAAAGAAGACGTAGTTGTCCTACTTTTTGGTGGAGAGACAGATACAATCCCGCTCAGGTCATATCAAGAGTATGACAGGTACAGAGTTGAGACTACAAATAGGCTTTGTTTGATCAATGATGTTGTTACAGGGATTGCCTTATATACAGTGATGACAAGGTTAAGGGATGGATAAAAAGTGGGTAGAAACATTTAAGCTGTGGGCAAAAATGGGGAAGTATAAACAACGTATTAGGGAAGCAAGGGAAAACATTAGGGCAGTCTTGGAAAAGGAGAAATGTATTGTCCTTTACAGTGGGGGGAAGGACAGTTCAGTGGTGCTCCATCTATGTATGCAGATTAACCGAAGAACACCTGTTTATTTTTTTAATGCTGGTTATGATTATGGAAGTAAGCAAATGAAAATGCCAACTAAAGTCATGGCTGAGATTATTGAGAATGCTAAATCCTATGGTGCAAAGCACATTTATATCCGTGGGGGAAAGGGGCCTTCATCAAAACAATTCTTTGGGCATCTTGTTGAACTTAAGAGGAAATTAGGCGTGGAGGTGGAACTGCTGGGGATACGAAAAGAAGAGAGTGTAACAAGGAAAATAAGGGCAAGGCGAGATGGGCTGGTACAATGTGAAGGAGGGAGGAGAGTTTGTTTCCCAATCAAGGATTTATCTTGGATGGACGTGTGGGCGTATATAGTGTCAAATGGTATGCCTTATCTTTCCATCTATGACAAGTATGCAAAAGTTCTTGGCTGGGATAAAGCACGGTTTACAATGTTGTTTTCTAGAGGGCTAATGCACATGGGGGGCTTATATTATGTAGATGGCGTGCTGTTCCCTGAATTTCGCAATTTAACAACAGAGCAGTCTCCTGTTTCCAGAATATTTAAAAAAGACTAGAAGGAGTTAAAACATGATTAAAGTTTACGCATTAAGTGGAAGCCACGGTATTGGTAAGACAATGACATTTGTCTATCTTGAAAAGCTATTGCCACCTGAAAAGTTTGCTTTTGTTGGCGAGTTTGCAGACAGCATTTTAAAACAGATGGACATTAGACAAAATTGGAAGGAAAAAATCTTCACTAACCGCCCAGCCTACAATTACTTTGAAAACGCATTGGATTTCTGCACTATTAGTAGCTATTTGGTCCATAAAGATAAAATAATTGTGGCAGATAGAAGTATTGTTGATAATTGTGCCTATCGGTTATTAGCCAAGCTGCCATTGAATACAATCTCTTTGTTAGACTTTCATGGAGTGAACTTATATACCTTCTTTATGCGGTCTAAAAAGAGAGAAGATGCTGAAGTAACTGAAGCAGTTAGAAAAACATTGGTGCGGTTTAAATTGCCTTATGAGGAAGTGGATATAAAAGAAGCTAAAATACCTAAAAATGCAGATGACCATGCTGTAATGAATATAATTAACCACCAAGCAAAAGAAACGGCTAGGATAATTGCTGATAAAATTTTGGAGATGGAGAAAAGCAATGTCCCAAACCAATTTCAAAGTCGGTGATAAAGTAAAAATTCTACCTAATTTCTATACCAAGGAACTTAATATATGTGGAGAAGAGGCTATTGTAGTGCATGTATGCAATGATGAGCCTAGGCAGGTAAGGGTTGAAGTGCCGAATAGAGGTAAGTTTTATTTATTGCTGAGTGAGGTGGAGAAGATAAGTGGAGCTTAAAAGAATAAGTGAAAATGTATTATATGTTTATAATTGGGAAATAAAAGAAAAATATATATACTTTAAGCTGTGTAGGTTAAGAAAATATCCTTATCTTTGTTTGCCTCGTCCTGATTTCAAAATAATTATTGATACGGCAAGCAGTGGAATTATATTCAAGTAGAGCGGGGAAACAAAAGGAGGCATTTATGAAGAAGTATACTATCGTTATTGACCCTGGCCATGGTGGTAAAGACTCAGGGGCGGTTTATGCAGAATATAAAGAGAAAGACATAGTTTTGCCTATTGCATTATATTTAGGTGGGTTTTTATCTTATACTCCTCATGAAGTTAATCTGAAAATAAATTGTGTCTATACCAGAACAGCTGATGTGTATGTGCCACTAAGAGATAGGGTTTTCATTGCAAATAGCATAAAAGCAGATGCCTTTGTTAGCATTCATGTTAATGCCTCTCCTAAACATAATGCTAGAGGAGAGGAAATTTGGATTTACCCTGGTTCAATTAAAAGTGCTAAGCTAGCAGACAGTATTGCTACATTTATTGATGAAATCGTCCCTGGCAAATTCAGAGGTATTAAAGAAGGGAATTTTTATGTGTTAAGAAAAACTAAAATGCCTGCTGTTTTAATTGAAGTTGGTTTCATAGATAATCCTATTACACCATTGCATTCCTATCATACTCAAATTAGGGCGGCTTTTGTTATTGCTGCTGGGATTAAAAAGTATTTGTTGAGTATTGAATAAGAAGGAGATAAAAGTGAAAGAAAAACTTTGTAGTCTTAATTGGCAGTGTCCTAAGTGTGGTAAAAAATATGCATTTGTTCATTGGCCAGAAGGGGATGAATTTACAATGACTTTCTCTTGCCCAAAAGAAAAGGATGTTTCCAAAAATTCAATTACTTTTGATTGCGAATGCGGTTGGAAATTTAGAGTTTGGATGGAAAAGGAGGAAGTAGAATATTAAAACTTGCACGAGATTGCTCTGTATCGCATTTTCTCGCTCTTATCCATATCAAACACATCCTATTTCAATTCAAACCTGCCTCAGAAGTCAAATATGTGGCAGTTCATGACTATAGAAATTAAACTTTACCTTTTTTGATTAACTTCCCACCACAAGCCTGAATAATCTGTATAAAATTTTCAGGACTAACCTTCCACGGTTTAATATGCGACCAATCAAATACTTTTACAAGTGGGGTAATGCAACCTTCACTGCAAAAATATTGTCCTATTTTCTCTTTTTTCCATTTCGTAAATAATCCAAATCCAGCTACATAATCAAACTTGGCTTTTTTCTCTACAAGCCCTAGAAAGAAATTATGTATAACACAGGCTTGACCATGCGAAACTTCTAATCCCCATATTTCATACTCATCACCTTTTTTGTATCCTTTGAAAAGGGGTCTAATATTCCATCTGACATTCAACAACTCATACCAATGTTCAGGCCAGCATTCTATTGTATGGTTATCATCGCAAATATAGGCAATATGGCTGTAATCTGATTGAGTTTCCCACTTAATTACCTTAGCTAGCCAGTCAGTGCCTTTATAGGCAAGAAATTTAATTAACATTTTTATTCCGCCAACTCATAAGTTTTTTCAAATATACGAGGATTACATCGGTAAATTTCGCCTTCAACACCTTTAATTATATAATCTCCTATCCTAGGTTTTTCCACTCCTTCAAGTGTAAATATTTTAAGCCCTTTCTTTTTTACTACTTCCTCAAACTCTTCCCAAGTCCACTTCCTTGCTGATGGGTGGAGCCCTGTAAAGTCAATAACTTCCCTTAAATTATCTCCAGTCCATTGTATTGCCTCTACTATGACTGGTTTCTTTCTATACTTTCTGACTGGCATAATGCTCTCCTATTTTGTTTTTATTTTTAAGCTTATTTGTTGCTGCTTTATTCCTGAGATACTTAATCCCTTTTTTTGCAGAAGAAAAGACAGGCGACAATCTACCTTGTTTTATATCTTCTGATGCTTCCTTTTCTGCTTCCTGCCATTCTATTGAAGTAAATATTGATTGTCCATTTATAAATTCAGAAAGGTCTACATTCGCATCTTCTATTTTTGGTAAAATTCCTTTTTGTGAACAAATATTCTCAATTTTTTCAAATACTTCTTCTGCATCATCTATGTTTATAAGATAGAATTTCTCTCCCTTACTTCTTAATTTTGACTGCATAATATCTAAGTATTTCTTTATTAGCTTAACAATCTCAAGACACTCTTCATCTTTTTCCTCAATCTTATCCAGTTTTCTTTGAGCTAAAAATACATATTCAAGTGCACCAAGTATCAAAGTTTTATTTAATGATGGAGGATGACTATCAACCTTCTCTTTAAACTCCTCCCATGTCATTATAAAACTCCTATAAACTTAATCATATAAGGCACTACCCGTTCTATTATATCTTTACTTACCAAAGAACCAAACCTTTGCCATAAGCCTAATAACTTACCTTTTTCACACTCTGTCAATTCCTCTGCCGTTTTACCTTTCACTGTTTGCTCAATCTCATCCAGTATATTCAGAGCTTCAGCAGGTAGCTTATTTATATCATTACCTAATGCGGCCTGCCAATAGCAAGCGGAAAACTCACTATGCGAGCAAAGGACAATAGCTAACTCATCAGCTTGCTTCATAAAGTCATTATAGTTCTTGGTTAGCTTACCTATATGTCCAGCACAACCTAAAAAGATAAAGCAGAAAAAAATAATGGGTAATTTTTTCATTGTTACCTCCCAACTAAATTTTCAAATTTCTTAATCAACTTAAGTAATTGTTCTATGCATCTTTGGCATTCTTCTGGGTCTTCTGTTTCAGGGCATCTAGTTCTAGCCTCCAATGTCCATTGCTTAATTAAAGTAACAAGTCTTCTTGCCTCTACTTCTTGTTTATTCATAATGTCTTAACTTCTACTTTACCTCTTTCAATCTCTATCCAACTTCTACTGTCTAACCAGTCTCCACAATCAGCCAATTTCTGGCCTGTTTCCAAAGTATGAACAGACGGATAATGAGTATGCCCTATAACTAATATTCTACACCAACGAGCTTTCTCTAAGAAAGAAAAGGCCTCAGCATATATCTGCCCTATTTTCTCTTTCCATTTTTCTCTATCTCTTAACTTCCATTCACTGGGTGGATTGAAAAACCAAGGTGCAAACTTTGATAATAACCGCCAATTCCAATGCTTGCAAAGAGGGTCAAACTGATAGCCATGCACAAAGCCCATCCTGCCCATGCGGTAGAATGGAAATGTGATGACTTCCATGTCTAATAACTTAGGAAGTTTCTCATCTAACTCCTCATCATGATTACCTACTATAAAAATTGCCTCAGTCTTCTTTACAATTTTCTTAACTGCCTTTATTAATTCTTGCCCCATATAACAATTCTTAATTTCCTTTACAGAACATTTTAATAGGTCAAAAGTATCCCCATTAAAAATTACCTTATCAGCTTTACAGGCGTAATCGGCAAAGGGTATGAAGTATTGGCTGGTGTAAGGGATGTGAAGGTCACTAATACAAATTATCTTCTTATTTGTTATCATTTCACTGAATGGTTATTTTTTCATCCACCATTTCAGCACTCATACTTGCCTCTTTCTCTGCATCAGTCATAGGGATATTTTCTAAAAGAAATGCTATATCTTCCACTGTTAGATATAAAGCAAACCAACCACCAAAGGTGATAAAGGCTACATCCTTAATTTTTGCTTCTACTGATTTGAGCACGTTATAGAATACCAGTTTTTCATTCTTCCCCTTGATGTAAAATGTGAAATGTCCCTTTCCGCATGTAAGAGCATAATTATCATCTTCAGCTTGTCTTATCCTCCAGTTCTCATTTTCTGCTATTACTTTGCTCATTTGTCTTCTCCTTTATTTACCAATCTCCAACCACTACCGCTCCACCCTCCCTTTATTACTTTTTCATTTTTTACCAGTATTACATCATCAAATAAAGCTTGAAAGTTTTTGTAACCAACTTGAATGGTAGCAGATGGGTCTGTTACAACCGTTTTGTAATTACACCAAAACGAGCATCCAATTACCTCATCCTTCTCTTTTACTTTCTTTATTGGAATGGCAAAACTATATCCTTCTTTTACCATATACTCTGCTTTACATATCACCCCTACTTGCTCACTCCCAGCAAACAGTAAACCAATAAATGGCAAATCCTCATCAAATGAACCATCAGCAATTTCTCTTACATGCTTTACTAATGGTTTATAAACAGCAAAATCAATATGATTTACATTATCTCTGGATAAACTAAGCCTAGTTGAACTACCAAGTAACTTAGCTAAGAAATTAAGGACTTTTATAACAAAATTACCAATTGGGCATCCTATATCCATTGGAATGATTTGTTTATGCCAATAGTATTCACCTACTATATTGTCTGGATTTTGTTCCCCGTGATAAGCTCCAGGTTGTAAGATCCGCTTTTCTTTGATTTGCTCAGGGCTTAGACTAGCATCAGGCGTTAATACGTGAGCATTAGAAGCCACTAAAATTTTATTTTCGCCATGAGAAGGCTCTGCTTTATAGACAGGGAATATCCCTAAACTACCAGCGGAAATGAGCCAGTTCCCTACACTAAGCCCTATACTAACAGGACGAGTTTTAGTTGTTTTATCTACTTTTAGTGCATTCACCTCGCCAATTTCAACAACATCCAATCTTGTTTCATTGTAATATCTTGGAATTAAATCCTTTTTACTTACATAATCTAAAGGCAGTTTCCTTTTCACATACACTCTAATACCTCGTTGCTCTGTTTCCTTGTCTTTTTCTATAACTGGTAAGAGTGTATTGGAGTGTCCTATATATCCTCTCTTTTCTTTGAGCTGTTTGTGTAATGTTTTAATCATAACTATCCTCCTACTCTTCTACTTATCCCCCACACGGCAGAGGATAAAACTAAACCACTTCTTTCCATATATATACATCTCCCCCCTATATGCATTCCCTGTTCCTTTCATTGGCTGAAGCAGGTCATAGAAAGGGAAATATTTATAATCAAACTTAATTCTCCCTTTCTCTTGCTTGATGACAAAATCACCAAAAGGAACTACTACATCACAGGGATAATAATTCTTTCCCTTTCCATCTTTAACCTCCTTTGTTAAAACATGCTGTTCACCAATGAAAACGGCATAAAGCCCATCATTAATCATCACCCACCCCCTCAATCTCTAAGAATGGTGTCAAACAAGACATCTCTGCTGGAGTTATCTCTACCTTTATCTTTTGCAAATCCTTTAGTTTGACTTTTACTACATCCAGCTCCATCTCTATCTCTTGCTCTTGTAGCTCCCTAAGCTCTTCAATAAACTTAGATATATTTTCAATTTGATAATTACCTTGGGCATCTACTTTAAATTTGCCTTTTTTATCTTTCACGCTGTATTTCTCTGCCAGCTTTCGCTTCATAGTAAAGTATGGCTCAGCCTCTTTCCCCATTTTGTCAAAGTTACGGGTAATCCAAAAAGAGAGAACCATAGGTAACTGTTTTTGCTGGAGTTTTTGTGCCTCAACAGCGAACTTCTCAAAAAACACATTCTTTACTCTTACTTTCTTTTTCATCTATATTACCCCTCCTTTAATTGCTCTCCCTTGCACAATTGTCCAATATGTTTAAGCCCTCTTCAACTCTGTAATATTTTTGCATTGTTGGGCAACTATAAAATGGCCTTTTAAAATAACCTTGGTTAGTTCTATATAACATTGAAGTTATAGTTACCTTATGCTCATCTAACCAAAAAAATATCATCATACAGTTTTCATTCACAATTTTCAGACGAAGCCAATCAGCCTCATTTAGCCTAACATTAACAACAGGCCAATGGGTTAAATCCATGTCATCAAAATACACAGTAGCTGGGCAGGAAGAGGTCTCATAAAAATAATCTCCATGCGTATCCACATTATCCCCCTCAATTCTATACTCATATCTATCCTCTTTCACATCAAACTTCAAGAACCCATTTGTAGTTCCAATACAAGTAGGAATTGCTCGGCTGTTTGTTTGCAGCCGCATCTCATAGTAACTCCATACTCCTTGAATATCAAAACCCCTTTTAAACAAAGGGTCATTTCTGAAAGTAAAATGATGTGGGATGGTAATAATCCCTACCATAAAAACCCCTAATAACAATAAACTCCCTTCAGTCAATCTCTTATTCATTACTTCCCCTCCATATTATTATACTCATTTTACCCTCTTTCCCTAATGCCCTTCTAATGCTTCTATCTTTTTACTTAATTGCCTTATAGCACCTAACAACAGGCTTAAAGTAGCTGTCATGTCTAATGCTTCTATTCTTACCGTTACCTTCTCATCATCCTCATAAGTTATTTCTGCATTTTTGGATAAAATACTTTGTAAATGCTCTTTAAAATCTTCTTCATCCTTTTTTAAATCACTGTATTTTACTGTTTTGATGAACTTAGGTAAAGTTTTATAGTCTGCTTTGGGTAATTCTTTTGGGGTATATTTATCTTTGCTAACTTTAATATTTTTGATTACCTCAAGTGGGCTTGCTATTTCTTCTACCATTCCAAGTGAGCAAACATCATTTGGGACACAATAAAAAACTTCATTCCACGCATAAGAAGCAGTCCCATTATTATAGCTGGCATGTGAGCTAGGGCGAAATGTTCTATAACATAGAATTTCATCACGAATTGTTAATCTAGCTTCAGCATTCGCTTTAATGTAAACCTCACCTCCAGTGCCAGCATATAAAGTCAAATTATCATTAGCTTCAACATATATATCACCTGTGTTATAAGCCAAAGAATAAACACGGCCCTGCAACACTCCATCTGCATAAAAACGGACTTGGCAAAGAGTATTTAATTCTCCTATATTCACATAGTCACTGTCAGTTCCAAAATGCCCTTCCCCTCTAAAGAATGGGTTACCACTTCTTGGGATATCCACCATTTTCGTGCCTGATTGATACATCCGTAAGCCGCTATAATCTAGAATACATCCAGTAGAAGGATTAGACCCATAATCCAACTGCGTAGTAACAATATATCCTGCATTGATTTTTGTAGCCGATATATCAGAAATCTTGACATTGGTAATGGTAGCATCTGTTATATAAGCACCATGAATACTAGAGCCACTCTGTGCAACCAATTTGCCTTGAATAGTAAAGGTTGAGCCATCCCAATACAGATAATGACTGCTAGAACCAACCCTAAAATTTCCCCCAGGATACCAGTAATTATAGCTGTCAAATACTAAGTCCCCTTTGATTGTCAATGTTGTGCCATTCCATGTAATCTTTTTTCCACTAGAGCTACCCACAGAAAACAATGGAGTGCCACTATCATTTGCACCTAGGAAAAATCCTGTGCCTGTATCAAAAGCAGTTTGCCCTGAACGGATAAAACCACCAGCATCAGCAATAAAACCACCAGTAACTCTAACTGTGCCCTCTACAAACAAGGTAGCTTGGTCTCTATCCCAGCGTAACCCATAACCATAACCTGAAGGCAAGTTTTCCCATGCAGAGGGGACGGTGGTATAAATGGTTATATCACTAAACTGGGTTAAATCATCCCAATCATCTAGCTCAATGGAGTATCTTGTAGCAATGACTTTAACCGATAAATCATTGTTTATCTCTACACTATCTATGACTGCTTTATACTCACCACCATAATTATCTCCATTTATTGTGATTACATCCCCTGGTTCAAGTGCTAATAACTCACTTCTGCCAGTAAAAGATATTTGAGCAACTTTAAAGAACTTACGCTGAAACACTAAGCAAGCTAGCTTTTGGACATGAACTGCATTTTGAACCCAAGGAATAAATACTGTTTCATCACTAATATAATCGGTGGTAGAGCCTTTACCTGGAACTAGGGCTTTAAGTATATTGTCCTGTGGCTCGTCCTCTTTTTGCCATGCTACATATCCACTATCTGATAGCTCCTCTGATAGTTTAGAATAATCAAAACTCTCTTTAACCACTAATGAGGTAGTAATTGTTTTTTGGCTTGTTTTAGATAGGACAGATAGCACTAGTTTATCTCTAACCAGTATTCTAGCATGGCACATATTTAGTAGAGTGGATAGTATAGACTGTCTGGTTGATTTCTTCCAAAAACCACCATTCCACTCTAAGCCCCAACTAGTAAAGGTAGAGGCTGCACTGGTAAATGAATCATCATCTATCTCATCATCAGGCACACCAAAATCTTTTAGTATCTCTTTTATAATGTTTGCTGGGTTGGTAGTAGTGTTGTAGCTAAATTTGGTGGGCATATCCAGTATCTTTTGCCCACTAATCCATACGCCACAAGCATCTGGAGTGCCATCTAAATTAGAATCAGCTATGATAGGCTGAAATACCCGCCAAGAGTTACCAAACTGGTCTGTTTTTGTGGATTGAGTAAAAGTATAGCTAGAGGAAGACCACGACTGTTTTATACCCCATTCAGCAGGGGTATGAACTTCGGCAATTGTATAAGTATTATCAGTAGAACCAAGCAAGTAATATCTATCCCCATCTATTTCCACAGGCCGTAAAGGGATGTATGCAGTGCCAAAACATACAGGCACGCAAAGGTCTTCATCCTCATAATAATTATCTGGGAATAAGGCTTTTACATATTTGGTATTAGGATATGCACCTTCTAAATACTTTTGTAAGAAATCTTCACACTCTAAAGTAATTGACTGATAACTACCATAAGCCCGTATAATATTAAACTTCCATTTGGCAATCAGAGTATCATCTATCAATAAATAAATTAAAACACTGCCATCTACAAAATTGTCTGCCGTGTAGGTGTTGTCTTTATTCCCTATTTCAATTCTCACTTCATTAGGTGTGATGATACCTGCTTCTGATTGATTTCGGTTCAAAGTGATACCAGGAAAATCTACTATATTAAAAGAGTAAGTGGTTGAATTGTATGTGTATTCTCTAGTTGACCAGTGGTATGAATTATCATACTTATCCGTTATATCAAACAGCCAAATGGCCGATTTATAAGTTTTACCTAGTAAATAATTTTGTGTGCTGTCTAAACTTCTCATCTATCCCTCTGAATAATTACCTAAAACTCTCAATCTTACTGGGTCAATTGAGTATAATCCTCCTGCTGCTATTGTCCTTTTCATTTTTGTATCAAACCGCACTACATAGTCATGGCTGTCTTTAGGATTTTGCCATTTAAAAGTCTTTGTCTTCTCCACCCCTAAATAAAAACTAAACAATTCATTACTCTCACTTTTTGTCAATGCAGGCCACTTTAAGGTAACATAAAATTTTACATCCCCTAGCTCTATTCGTTTCTCATCAAACCCACTACCTAGCAATATTTTCTGCCAAGGTTCGCCATCTTCCACCATTATCTCTTGTGGTTCTATGGGCAAAGAGTAATCATAATCAGGTGTTAAAGAATCCAGATAGTTCCACATCTCACCTGTCATCCTCTCGTAAGCACCAATGTCAACCCCTTCACCTCTTGGAACAGAGTTACCTTCATAATCTTCCGTCAATCCAACACCTATCCCTGCATCAATACAGGGGGAAGAAAGTTGGAGATGGAAGTCATAATTATCTGCATCTATAAAGAGTGGGTTTTGACATAAAGAATGAGAGTCTTGTGAATGGTCATAAGACCAATAACCCGACTCACTCCCAAGAATATGGTCAAAGTCATATCCCTCACCTGCCCAACATATACAGTTTTTATCGCCTGAATCTTCATAAAAAAGATTATAGTCTGATTCTAGATTAAAAGTTCCATTGGGAATATAACGCAAATCATATCCAGCAGAATCTTGAAAAAGACCTATTATATTATTTTTAAATGAGAAAGTCAGTGTAGAATCTGATGACACGTAAATACGAGCATTTGCTGTTGGGCCTGGTCCTGCACCATTGTTCTTCCAAATTACATTATTAAATACTTTAATGTTTGAGGTTAGCCCGCTGGAAACAGTTATTATCAAACCTCCCCACGGACCAGAACTTTCCTTGCTCCCTATTCCATTGTTATAAATAATATTGTAATAAATCTCATAATCTCCATCTACACTTTCAAGTGAAATTCCTCTACCATCACAATTATAGATTTTATTATATCTAATTATAATATCAGTTATATTCCCACCATCAGCTCCCCCTGAGCATGTAACAATTCCCTTTGCTCTTGTGCTTTTGTCTGAATAATCACATCCAATATCATGGATTATATTATGTTCAATTGTAATATCGTGAGGCTCTTGAGAACCCTCGGAGCCATAACTAGACAAAGCAATTCCTTCCTTATCCTGCGGATTGTTACCATTTAAAATACCAGCCTTTTTCCCAATATGATGAATATGGTTATATGCCACCGTAATATTTGAACAATCAGCACCAATAGCAATTGCTCGCTCATCACAATATGTAATCTCATTACTCTTAACAGTGCAATTATAGCAACTATTTAGACTTACTCCCAAATATCCTCCATATAAAATATCACAATTGGAAATCTCACAGGAATTAGAATCTTCAAAAACTACTACACTTCTCAGATACAAAGAGTCTGGGTCATATGGTCGTTCATAGGCATTCCCCACCTCAAATCTTAAATTTTCCACCTTTATATAAGATTTTCCATTAATGTAGAGTGGGTGCTTTCTAGCTCCTAATTCTACAACATGGTCGTCAGGAGTGCCTGATGACGGTTTATAATAAATATAATCCGAATCATCTCCACCCCATTGTCCTGAACTCAAATCTGAGCCATCTGTTGGGCTTACTTTTTGTAATTTTTGACCATCTTCCAATAAAATTCTGTAATGTAATGAGTTACCGCTAATTTGCCAAACACCATTTTCATCTGGTCCTGTCCAACCTGTCTCAATATCCGCCCCTGTTATCTTAGGTTTATCACCACTTCCATAAGCACCAAAAGTAATAAGATTCCCATTTGAACCAGATGAAGGAACGGTTAAAGTTTCTCGCCACACCTCCCCTCTTTTGAAATAAATACTATCCCCAGCACTGAAACTAGTAGAGTTTACCTTAGATACAGTCTTCCAAGGCTGGGTTTGCGTTCCAGGGTTACTGTCATTACCCAAAGTCGCATCTACATAATAGCTAGCCATTTTTCTTTTCTTCTAGCCATTTATTTATTTCCTCTTGAGTCACTAACCTTTTATCCTTCAGAAGGTTAATCAAAGCAGTTATCTCCGCCAATAAATCTTGCAATTGTGCTGTTCTAGTATTCAATTCTTGCTCCACTGCTTTTAATGTTTCAGTCTTAACTCTTCCAATTTCTTCCTCAAGCAAAATAATCCGTTCCAAAAGCTGTTTTCTGGTTGGTTTCTTAAACTTAATAAATCTACCCATTCAAAGCTCCTAAGTTAAATCTACATATCTCCAATTTCCATTTACATAGGCATAAAGCCTTTGCCCTGGATTACTTGCATTAGTATCTGCTGCCAAAATAATCAACCCACTAGCACCAGTTGGAGGAGTATAATTTGTAAAGTTCCCTCCATAATCATCTACATCCTCTCTTACTCTAACACCTTCGGTAAAATAACCTTTTCCAGACGCATGGATTGCCTCATCAGGGTCCGCCACTCCTATGCTAACACTACCCTTTAAAAATGTCTTTATAATACTATCATTACCTAATACTATTGTATTACTTCCTTTTCCTGTTACATCATATCCAATTACTATTTCATTAGTAACGCCGTCAGCAGACGCTTTGGTGTTAGAGCCAATAAAAATACATTGGTTAGAGGTTTGATTTGGGTCAGTGCCATTGGCAATATAGTATCCAGCAGAATATCCAATTGCTATATTATCATCTCCAGTAGTATTAGCACGAAGAGCATTAGTCCCAACTGCAAAATTACGCCCACCAGAGGTATTACTGTATAGAGCATAAGGGCCAATCGCCATATTATGAAAATCATTTGAGTTATAGAGTGCATAGGGGCCAACTGCTACATTATTGCCACCCGCAGAATTGGTATAAAGAGCATAAGGTCCAACTGCTACATTACGATTACCAATTGAGTTAGCATGGAGAGCATAAGGGCCAACTGCTGCATTATGGTGAGCAATGGTAACGCTGTTTAATGCTCCATATCCCACACCAAGATTATAACTGCCATGGTAAGTTTCTGTCGCTGTTTCCCCCATAGTAAAATTCCCAGCACCTTCTCCTACAAAGAGGTTATATCCATCAGTGGTCACAGTCCCATTATTACCATAATTAAAGTTATGAAAAAACGCAGTCCCTTCTTTGTATATAATCCCATACTGATTGGCATGAGTGGTGTTCTCTAGATTTATACTACCAGTCATATCAAGTTGATAATCAGGGCTTTTACCCAGCCCTAATCTATTATTTGTCCTATCTATATATAACGGTTCAAGAAAACTAAGTCTAAGCAACCACCGCCCTGTGTTTGAGCCTACATCATCAGGTGCAATTACATCTGGAGAGCTTTCTGAGGATGAACTACTAGCATCAAAGACATGAACATAGATATAATCATCTGTCACAGTGAATGCTAACTCGCCGTCTTGCAATGAATTATATGGCAAAGCATCAAGAGCACCTGAAGCCCCGCCAGTTAACGCAACACATGAATATACTCGTTTATCTGCCATACCCTAACCTCTTCAATCTAAATCTAATGCGTTCCACCCCAACACTCGTAAATCGATTGAAAAACTATCAGTATAAAATCCTCTTTTAAGGCTATTCTCTAAATCTGTATCAAACCGCACTACATAAGTGCAGTTATCTGTGGGATGTGTCCATTTGAATGAGTTAATCCTGCCATTAGCCTTATTTTCATTAAAATAAAAATCAAACAGCGTTGCAATCTGGTTTTTACTTAGCTGAGGGAAGTTCAGTGTGACTATAAAAAATGGCTCACTCATAGCCACCCTTTCCTCATCATTGTCTTCTGTTTCAACTATCCTACACTCTGTATCTATATTCTCAGACAAACTCTCCACGGGCAAATCAGGAAACTCTGCATCATAATCTGGTTCTTTGTGAGGTAAATAATCAGCCATTTTACCTGAAATATTACACCACTGCCATCCATCACCCCATGCCCAACCATCTGCCCATTGCCAAGAGAAAAACGACTTAGCCACTAGTGCGACACCCTCCTTACTTGCTTAATCAGTTCAGAGTGACCTCGCCTCATTTGCTCGGCTGTAACTGTTGCTATTTCTCTACCGTCTATATGCAGATGGATAGATTGAGAACCAGACCCACTAGTTACACCAGCACTTAGTAATGATGATGCAATTGACTTACCTAGTTTATCACTGTCAATCTCAACCTTAATATTTGTATTGCGTGGTAAGATTGTCTCCCCAGCATGGAGATGATATAGACCCTCTCTAGTAGTTACCCCACCTGTTTGTGCCGATGGAACTCCAGTTAAATAATTGTATATCTTCTCCAGCCAGTTTGCTGTTGCTGTAAGCAGTCTAATATCTTCTGGCATTTGCTCTTCTATTTGTTTTGCAAGATATTCCCCCACTTCTCTTAGACGGTCATGGATTGCCATCATCCTGTTGGCATACTCCTGTCTTAGCAGTGTAATTTGTTGCTCAGCTTGGGCATCTATTGCTGCTAACCGTGCTGATAAATCACTGCCAATATTGTTCATTGAACGCTCAATATCTCTAGCCCTATTTTCTAGTACCTCTGTCTGCCTTTCCATTACATCAATCTGTGTCTGTAATAAATCTATCTCAGACACTGCATTATCTTGAACATCCTGTAAAGTGCTTACTACTTGTTGCCAAATGTCTAAATATTGGCTTGGTGCATATATCTTAGCTACTTCTAAATACCTCTTTGAAAACTCAATTAGCTCTTGTGCAGCTTCAGGACTAGTCCTTGCCGCTTCCACTAATTCAGCCCATTTGACTTGATAGGCAGCCCAAGATTGCACTGGTGCTTCAGGGCCAAACTGTAATTCTTGCAGCCTTTGCTTTATACTATCTATCACTCCTTTCCATTGTTCTTTAATGCTTTCTAATTCTCTCTTTTGTTCTCGGAGTGCTGAGGTTTCTTCTTGTATTCCATTCAGTCTTTCCTGCATCACCGCTCTTTGTGCTTCCACTTCAGCCCTGATTTGTGCTTTTCTTTCCTCTGCCCTTGCCCTAATGGCTTGCGCCTCAAATTCAAACTGTCTCTGTAATAAGCTAAAATATGTTGAGGCATCTGCAATCAACTCATCCCATCTACCTGCTAAGGCATCAATATCACCCCAAATCAGCCCCCATTTAGTTTCTAATTGTGTAACCTGCCATGAAATGAAAGCAGGTTCAGGCAATCTGAATTGCTGAATAGAAGAATACAAAGATTTAAGAGGTGCAATTACTGATTGTTCTATAAGATTTTTAATCTTCAATGTAACAGCTAATAACAATCTCTCTGTGGACAAACCTAAAGAAGTAAGCTCAGCTAGTTTTTCCTGATACCAGCTTCTTATCTCTCGTAAATTCTGCTCAAATGAACTCAAAGTATATTGAGCAATAATATCTTCTATCTCACCAATAATGGAGACCACCGTTGACAAGTATTCATTGACAGTTTGTCCAAACTCCTCTGCTTTCTTTTTTACTTCTTCTTCCTTTAGCCCCTGCACTTCACCTTTATACCTTTCCAGCATATTCACGAGTTCATTAGCAATCTCATCCTTATACACATTCACCAATCCCTCTCCATATTTATCCACTAGGTTCATGATTGTTTTGGCATAAGTGAAAGCAACACCTAGAGATGGTAATACTTCTCTGCTAAGTCTCTCATATAACTTTTTCATTTGCTCATTCCAGCGATGCCCAATCCCACCAACTAGCTCTTCAATCCTAGGCAATCCAAATTTCTCAAATAAATCCATGCCAAGTAATCTATTGTATTCTTCTATAATTGGCACTGCCCAAGCATTGTATGTTTGTGATACCAGTTCATTAACAAACTGCTTAGCTAGATTTTCCATGTTTTTCTTACCAGCACCAAAAGTCATTTTAATGCTGGGCAATTCTTCAAATCTCATTGTTGAAGGAAGAATACTTTGGTAAAAATCAACCAAATCATCTACAAAACTACCAAATGCCTGTGTAATCTCATCCATGCTTCCTTTGACATCTCTCTTTTCCATTATTGTGATTCTAGCAAACTTAGTCTTATACATTGCATAGATTTCAGTATGTTCATCCAGATATTTTTCAATCTCCCTCATATACCCTTCTACATAATCCAGACTATCACTTAAACCTTTTAATGATAATTCTGCTGTTCCACGCAAGGTTGGCCATTTACGGCTAAATATTCCACCTAACCAGCCAAAAAGAACATCTGAAATCTCTTCCAGCCATCCCATACCAAACCCTAAGCCCCACCAAGTCTTTTCCATTCCAACAGGAACAGTAGGTATCCCCGCTGCACCAGCCCCAACACCTACCCACTCAACTCTACCTTTAAAAATTGCCCTTGCAATCTCTGCCGATACAATAGTTGCCGTGGCAATCATAGGATGCCCTGTAAACATGGCCGCTGCTGCCCCAACACCACCAACAGCTCGCCAAGGCTCCCCCCTTACCATTCCAGCAATGCCGTATGCAGCAGTTCCCAATGTTCCTAATAATCCACGAGCACCGCCAGCCATTGAGCGCATTGACTTGAGCCAATCAGTAAGCATCTCAGCCAGAGCACTTGACAATGACCGCCTAATAGCAACCCAAACACTATTTGCAAAATCCCTAAAAGAAGCAAACCCCTGCATGGCTTGGTCCAGAAAATCAGCAATATTTTGTCTTATCTCATACCAAACAGACAGGTATACCTCTTCTACCTCTCCTCCACTCTTCTTAATCTCTTCATTAACCTCTCTAACCTTCTCTCCATACCTTTCCCAAGCACTTGTAATCCCCCGCACATAAGTTTCCTGCGAAATCATCCCTGCTTCTAACAGCTTGTTTAGTTTCTTCACCTCTTCCTGATACCGCTCCAGTGGAGTCCTAGTCGCTTTCCACACTGCCTCAGCCTGTTTTTCCATCTCCCCATAAACACCCCTAATGTCTTCAACAATGCTCTCTGCTGCCTTCTCCAGTTTCCCCAACTCCTCTCTTCCTGCCTCTCCTACCCCACTTAAATCTGCTACCAATCCTCTAGTCTCTTTTCTTATGTCACGGATATCTGCTACAATGGAGGAGGCTGTTTCTCTTATTCTAGCATCTAACTTAACCTCTTCCATCTTTCCTTCTAAACCTTCTAGCTCCTTCTTAATCTCCTCATAGGCGCTCTTCCTCTTCCCTATCTCCTTAACATAATTTTTCAAATCCTCTGTAGCTTCTTTAATCACATCCTTGTCCCTGCTAACCAATGCGAAAAACAAAGCCATAGTCTTTACTATGACAGTAAGAGAGTCCTTCAAAATTCTCACACTATCAATAGTAATCCCAATAGCCTTAGCTGAGGCTTCCATCGCCCCCACAATGGCCTCACCTACTCTAAGTGCCCACTCATCCAGCTTTCCCTCTCTCTGCAACTCCTGTATACGGTCATTCAATGCAGTTAGAAAAGCTGTCACTTCATTGTACGCCCCCTGCTTCAT